>Ga0228710_1011121_pt1 | contig 11756 bp, 7 predicted proteins | sample MedpolnodulmetaG_FD_177995 | JGI IMG/M metagenome (GOLD analysis project Ga0228710, IMG submission 177995) | Root nodule microbial communities from Medicago polymorpha collected in Santa Monica, California, United States - pink nodules | ecosystem: Host-associated > Plants > Roots > Nodule... | reverse complement strand
TACATTTACACACGTGGCAAACATTAAATGAAGACACCTCATCAAAATCAGACACGTCATCACTAAAACACATGGAGACCTTCAAATCAAAATGGGGGAATAGAATAAGGTGCAAAATCGCACGATTAAAAACATGGAGTGCAAAACCACACAATTGGCAAAAGATAGGGGTGGAAAGTGCAATTAAACCAAAAATTTAATATGATTTTTATAAACAATGAAATGATTTTTTTTACTTTATGAAATGATGTTTTCTAAATTATAAACATTGACAAATAACTTTTAATTTTTATAAAATTATCGTTAATTTATCAATTTATGAAACAAGAGTATTAGTACACCTCAATTTGTGAAGTCTATTTTAGAAGTTAAAAAAAAATCGTAATTCAACTTTTACTAGTAAATGAATATTAAATCCAACCGTCGTAGAAGTACTAATGCATAAAAACAGAATATTTAATGCTAATAGTTTTCATTTGTCAACGCAAAAATCATACTTATTTCATCAGCATTATCTAAAGAAAACTATATATTTCTATTTTTTGACGAAAAAATGAAAAATAATTTTTGCAGCGACAAAATGATTGATGAATCAACAGGATCAAATTCACTGACTTGCTGACAGAAAATGATGAAATTATTTGTACTTTGTAGAAGTAATGGATAACCTCCGATAGAAACAAACGAAGAAGACCAAATAAAAAGTTGACTTTCTTGCTTCATGGTCATGGATTTGCATCCATGTGTCCCAAGTCCCTCTCAATCCCTTTCAAACTAAATTAACTAACAAATTTGCAGCAATAAAACAATAACAAAATACAAACGGCAAAAGCAACACTATGTTATTGGTAGCTAGCTCAAAATCACAAACCCACATCCATCCATGGCTTCCAACATCAAAGTCCTCTTAACCATTTCAATCATCTTCCTCAATTTTGCAACAAATTCTCATGCACAAGACCCAAATTTTCTCTACCAAGTTTGCTCAAAAAACAATTTCACATCCAACAGCACCTACCAAACAAACCTCAAAACCCTCTTCTCTTCCTTATCTTCCAAAGCAAAAACCGATCAAAACATCCAATTCTTCAACAACACGGTCGCCGGAAAAAATCACTCAGAAACTGTTTATGGACTATATATGTGCAGAGGAGACATCCCCTCTAATCTTTGCGCATCATGCGTTGGAAACGCAACTCAAAGACTGTCCACAAACAAAGAGTGTTCAGTTTCAGTTGCAGCAGTTATGTGGTACGATGAATGCATGGTTCGATATTCCAACAAATCATTCTTTTCAACAGTCGCAACAGGACCAGGCTATGTTCTCCCAAGTCCAACTAACATGACAAACCAAGAAAGCTTCAACCGTTTGTTGTATGATACGTTGAACAAAACTTCAGATGAAGCTTCTTCTTCTTCAAAGAAATTTTCTACAAAGGAAGCGAAAATAAATATATTTCAGAATCTTTATTGTTTAGCTCAGTGTACACAAGATATTGAAGAAAGAGAGTGTAGAAGTTGTCTTTATGGTTTGATAAATTCAGATCTTCCAAGGTGTTGTGCAGGAACGCAAGGTGGAAGAGTTTTGTATCCTAATTGTATTATCAGGTTTGAAATTTCCCCTTTCTATCGTTCTCTTACTTTGGCACCAACTCCAGCGCCTGCAGGACTCGTTCCATCACCTAATTCGACAGGTAAGTAAGTCTTAATATACGCTTATTCAAAGCTTTTGTGGATAACGTTAAGAATCAAAATCCCCTTAATAAGATCCAATTCAAACTAATTAAATTAGTTTATATTTTCGTGTTTAAGATGAACTAAATCAATCCATCAAACTTGATCACTATCGGCCCATACATTGACAAAAGTTATTTTCCTACGCTCACTAGATAACATTTATGAGAAATACTTATTTTTTTGGTTACAATGAGAAATACTCATTTGGTCACAAACACAAATAAAAAGTGGTTAGACACACACACACAAATTGATAAAATTAAAAGAGAAAATAGTTGAATGATATGACTATACTTTTTCTCATTTTTTTCCTCCATTCATGTAAGTGTGCCAAATATTTCATTTGTATTTGTGTTTATGCAGGACTTTCTCAATATTTCATAAACCCAAGGTCTACCCCCTCATACGTTTCATGGTCCATACATTGAAAAAAGTTATATTATTTGAGCATTAACAAATAGAAATCATATGTGACATTGTGTGCATTTATCTTTATAGTTCTTGCTTTTTACCTTCTATAACTTTTACGCATTTCATAAACACAAGTAAAAATCAAAAGAGAACGTACATATTTGCCATCAAAATATTGATGTCCAAATATCATTTTTTGTAGAAATTATTTAATTTATTTATTTTTTTAGTCAAGTTCTCTGTTGAAATTATTATTCGTGTTTGAATGATACGCTTGTTTTTTTAAGGTAAAATGACAGCAGTTTTGTTTTGTATGCGTAGATAGTAAAAAAGGAAAATCACGGATAGCTATCATTGTTGCTATACCCATTGTGGCTGCTTCTGCAATAGTCTTTGCTGTTTGCTTCTATTATCGAAGGAGAAAAGCAAGAACAAGCAGGTCCAATATTCTCCTCCAAGAAAACTGTAAGGCCCAAATCCAAAGGAATCTCTTGAGAAAAAATACACTCTATCTTATTTAGTCCCTCAGAAATATTGAGAAATGTAAAAAGTATACTTTGACCCTTATCTTAAATATTTTTGAAATAGCGGTCAAACTGATCTCAAATACTCCATAATTAAAATATCCATAAAATTGTACCAAAAAAAAAAAATCCATAAAAATGTCCAATAAGTCTTAGCTCAATTGGCAAAAATGCTGAAATTGTTAGGCCGGACATCATGATCGGGGTTCGAATTAACCCCGTTACCTCCACTTTGTGTGTGTGAGTTTATGATGGTTTTGCCATCTCATCTGTCTACCAAAAAAGAAAAAAAAAACCATAAAAATGGCAAATTTTTTACCGACATTTAAGATTTTGAGAATCAAATTGAGTTCTTTTTATCTCTTAGAGACGAACTAAGTCTGTGTTTTTTTCTCTCAAACTCATATATATGTTAAACCTGTAAGCTTCATGAAGTTTCCAAACTAATTAATTCAACAACTCAAACATATTGGTGAAGTTGGACGTGAAAGTACCACTTTAGAGGGGTTGCAATTCGATTTAGCTACAATTGCTACAGCAACAAACAATTTCTCACATGAGAACAAGATTGGAAAAGGTGGATTTGGAGAAGTTTACAAGGTAAAAAGCAAGTGTGTTTTCTGTCTTTTACAATTATGTTTTTTGTTTGGTCTTTCACATAACCATGTTTATTACAATCATGTTTTCTAGGGGTTTGTTGCAGCTTTGCACTTCTTGTTCTAACTCGCTTATGTGATAACATTGGTTTGCATATAAAAAATAATAATGTTTCCTATTTAACAGTAATAGTTTATATATATTTTTAGGGCACTCTTCGTGATGGACGAGATATAGCTGTCAAGAGGCTTTCAACAAGTTCCACACAAGGTTCGATTGAGTTCAAGAATGAGATTTTATTGATAGCCAAGCTACAACATAGGAACCTTGTGGCCTTGATAGGTTTTTGTCTAGAAGAGCAAGAGAAGATTCTCATTTACGAATATGTCCCAAACGGAAGTCTTGATCATTTTCTATTTGGTATATATGGACTTAATTTTGACCTTCTCTCTCAATATTTCATCTATTCTTTTTATAAGTTTTTTTCTTTGTTCCATATGTTTAGAAATATGACTCGTGAATTTAACGTGTCCATTTTTTATTAGATTGTTCTAAAATACATTTTATTTAATGTATATTAATGTGTCTAAAATTTTAATTTTATTTCTTAAGATAAATTAATAGTATTAATTTTTTTGACAAATTAATAGTATTAATAAGAAGTACATTTGAATATAATAGTAAATGCACATAATAATTTACATAGAGGCGTATACTCGGGCACAATTTTTTTTCTCCAAAATGAAGTTTATAAGTATGGAGAAGGAAGGGAGTGTGAACTGATCTATGCATGAAACCAAAAAAAGAAAAAGTGTGATACATCCCTTATGAACCCATTTAACTACTTTATATCTTATTCACAAAATTTACTAATTTTTTTTTTCATTTCCTTTATTCATTAAACTTTTTCAGGGGCTCAACAACAAAAGTTAAGCTGGTCCGAGCGCTACAAAATCATAGGAGGAACTGCTTTAGGAGTTCTTTATTTACATGATTATTCTCGACTAAAAGTTATACATCGTGATCTTAAACCTAGTAATATTTTATTAGATGAACATATGAACCCTAAAATCTCAGATTTTGGCATGGCTAGAATCGTTGACATTGACCAAGATCGCGCTAAAACTACCAGAATTGTCGGAACATAGTAAGTTTTGAATTTTTCTTAATTATAGTCATATTTTTCTTCAATTTGAATGTTCTTCTCTCTCTTTTTAAGTGGTGTGTTATAGCTAATTGTAGCTTTTTTATATAGTGGTTATATGTCTCCTGAGTATGCAATGCTTGGAAAATTTTCTGAAAAATCAGACGTTTTTAGTTTTGGAGTAATGGTCATAGAGATAATCACTGGAAAAAGGAATGCTAAGTCTTACGAATCAAATCATGATGCTAAAGGTCTCCTGAGCTATGTGAGTGTGATTTCTAGCATTTTTAAACTTAGTTCTCATGTGAAGAAAAATTGTTTTGATTAAATATGAAAATATAGTTATTCGAACGTTTTATACGATAAATGTTACAGGTTTGGAGACAATGGAATGACCAAACATTGTTGACTGCAATTGACTCAAATATAAAAGAAAAATATTCTCAAATTGAAGTTATAAAATGCATTCAAATTGGTTTATTATGTGTCCAAGAAAATCCAAATGCCAGACCTACAATGGCAACAGTGGTTTCATATCTTACTAATCACTCACTTGAACTGCCATTTCCACAAGAACCAGCATTTGTGTTGCATAGTACAATTGATCAAAAAATTGTTGCACCGCAGGAATCAAGCTCAGGTCTATCTGCTAGTAGTTCTAAACCATTTTCTGTTAATGATATGTCAATAAGTACATTTTATCCTCGTTAAAAAGGACATTTCCTTTTTGATATAAAATTCTGCACATATGTTTTCAGTGCATAATAAACGTTCATATAGAGATGGATTCTGAGTTTTTCATTTCATTATATTTATATTGGTCAACAATATTTTTTTTTTATCGAATACAATTATAGAAATCTCACATTTGAGTTGAGATATTATATCATATAGATTTTTTTTTTTTGGTTACAATTATATCATATAGATTATGTTCACAAACTCTTACATAAATATAAGCAAATGCACGATTAAATGTCTAGTTTGAGTCTCGAAAGGTATTAAACTACAAAGATGTTTAAGGGTGTGTTTGTTTCAAGTTTATCAAATTTATTCCTAAGAATAACATTCCTTGGAATATAAAGATGAGAAGTTTATTCCAAGGTATTTAAGAAAAATATGTTTGGTTAACTTTATAATATTCCTAGGAACCATAAAAATAGGGATTATAATAGGTAACTATTTATGAATTTATTCCCATCTCTATGGGAACTTTATTCCCATCCTTTTCCTTAGGAAAATTTTTCTATTCCAGGAATATTTTATACCCAGGATAAAATTTAGTAAACTTGTAACAAACATAGACATATATATTCCTATTATTTTATTCTTGGGAATCAACAAATATAACTTGAAACAAACACACCCTAATATCTTAGGACTCAGATTCAAATCCACTATTCCCAAATTTTTAATATTTAATGTGTATGAGTTTGGTCTATAAACAAACTCTTAAGATGAAAAAAAAAAAAAAGAGTAGTATTAAAAATACAATCGGTGAAAATATACACATGGCTATCATTCATCCAACTCAATACTCTAAAAAAAAAAAATCATTCATCCAACTCAAGTGGGTACACACCTAAAACTGTGCTGGATTCCTCACCTTTCTTAATCAGGGCACATGATATTCACGGTAATACTCGAATAATTTTTTCATCTTTTACTCATTATTCACATGGCCCCATAATTCAATCATTTTATATAAACGAGACAAATATTCATGAGAAAAAAACTAAATGACAAATACAAAAATGAATACCTTAGTCTATAAGATCTAAATATCAATGAATACAAGCTATAATTAGCCTAAATTACACCGAAAGTCCTTTAAATTATTTAATTGTAATAAATTTATCGTTTAAGTTTTTTTGTATTACTTACGTCATTTAAGTTATTTAATTGAAATAAATCAGTCATTTAAATACTGTTTGTAACAATACTAAAAGACAACTGTAAGCAAATATACGGATTAAATGTCTAGCATTAGTCTTTTTGTCAAAAAAAAAGTCTAGCATTAGTCTTGTAGATAAAAGATAATAGACCTTGAAGACATTTAATATGTTGGGAGTTGGGGTGCAAACTGTAAACTCAAATTCACAATTCCCAACTTATTTTAATATTTAAAGTATATTATAAAAAATAATTAATATGTATGAGTTTCGTTGATAGACTCGTGAAAAAAGAGTCTAATATCGAAAAGACTTAAATATGAAAATAGTACATACAAATGTCAAAGATTTTGGTTTTAGCCTTGTAATATTTTTTATTTTTTTATTTTAGTCCTTGCAAATTTCTAATTGTTTGCTTTTGGTCTTTATTTATTGTTTTGTTTTAGTCTTTACAAAATTGATTCATATTGAATTTGCTCATTGTAATACATAGAATATTTGATTTTAATCTTTTAAAATAAGGATTAAAATGAATATTATTGAGATCAATTTCATTATAAATAGTTTTTATAAGGACTAAAACAAAGACAACAGTGATCAAAACAAAAGATTTTGTATTAAAGACTAAAATCAAAACGTTTAATACATGTATGAATTTTTTTATTTAAACCTATTGAAAAATGCAATTAGTGAAATACACATGACTATCATTCATCCAACTCAAGTGGGTACACAGCGAGGACTGTACCGAAGTCTGAGCAACACTTAAGCGAACACCAGGATTTGAACCCTCTATTTAATCATACACATATAAAAAGGAAAAATAGAAGAAAAAAAATAATTATAACATGTCTAATTTTTTGTATATGTGATCGAATACACATGTTTAAATTCTTGTATCCACTCAAGAATTATTCGCCTGAGTCCACACCTTTCTTGGTCGGTGCAAGTGCAAATGATATTCAATAGATTACTTGGAGTAATTTTTTTTCATCTTTTACTCATTATTCACATGGCCCCACGATTCAATGATTTTATCTAAACGACAAATATTTATAAGAAAAAAGGCTAAATGACAAATAAAGAAAATCCTAGTCTATAACTCTAAAAATTAATGAATACTAGCTAGCAAATAAACAACCCAACCTTGCTATGATTATTATGGCAAGAGTCCTCCAGCTAGAATCGACAATATTTTATTTTTATAAGTAGCTAGAATTGACAATAATATGATTGGATAAGACTTTTGTACCTGAAATGCAGCCTTAGAATATTAGAAGATTGAAGATGGCAAAGTTGGCAGTGGATGGGGGAAACTAGTCAGATTATTATATTTATATGAAATTAGTTAAGCTTCTATCCACTTTTTTAAAGTATAGCTTTTTTTTGTCCTTTATTGACTCATAACTAATTTCAACTACACTATACCTTGAGATCTCTGAATCTAATTACAAGATCCTTCTTAATTAATTTACCATATCATTTACATGCAAATTCAACCACATGTTTATGCTTGTTCATAGATATTTTTGCAGCATAAAGAATCATGATTACCAAAGTAGTAAAAAAGAATCTTACAGTACACTTTTTTCTTAGAATTCTTATACTTTCCATAACAAAAACTTCTGCATCCGTGTTCAACAACGTTACCTGCACAAACAACCAAACATTCACACCAAACAGCACTTTCCACAAAAACCTTAACATTGTTCTATCTTCACTTTCCTCCAACGTAACCAATGATGTTAGATTTTTCAACACAACATCAGGAAATGATTCAAACAAAGTCTATGGTCTCTATATGTGTCGTGGAGATGTTCCATTTGCTCTATGCAGAGAGTGTATTGGTTTTGCAACACAAAAAATTCCATCATCTTGTCCTTCTTCTAAAGAAGCTGTGATCTGGTACAACGAATGTTTGTTAAGGTATTCCTACAGATTCATCTTCATGAAAATGGAAACATGGCCTAGATACAAGATCGAGATTCCAATGGGGGACCCTGTTTTGTTACAGAGTAAACGATTTTACTCTGCTTTAAGATCTGTTTTGAATGTTCTTCCAAAAGAAGCTGCACTTTCTCTTGGTGGTTTTAACAAGTATGCTGTGAAGCAAGAAGATGCTTCTGCCAGTGTATCGCTATATGGTCTTGCTCAGTGCACGCCAGACTTGTCGGTCGGAGATTGTAGGCGGTGTATCGCAGATGCGGTGGGAGAATTTCCTAAGGATTGTTGTGGTGGTAGCATAGGGGAAACTGTTTTCTTTCCAAGTTGTTTTGTTAGGTTTGAAACTTATCCGTTTTATCAGCATTCAGTGACCTCAGCAGCAGCAACAACAGCTAAGGGTTAGTTCATTTTTCTAATGTTATATGATGTTTCTGTTGATCCATAATTAGCATCTTTGGCCCTAGTAAGCGCGTCAAAATATCTTTATGGCTTAGACTCCTTGATCCTGCCATAAGATTAATCCTCGGATCGGCCATCCAGACTTTTTCATGTGGAATTGAGATACCTCCAAAACCGGGGATTGTAGTAATCTATTTTAGGTTTCTTTTTACTAGGGAGAGTCATTTTACCAATTCTCCCAACACAATATTAGTTGGATATACTAAGGTTATAAGTTGCAATAATGGTCACGATTGCATTACAATTCTTGTTATTAGGAAGAATTGTAATTAAAGGGTCTAATGCAGGTTGTAGAGACTTGAAAAACCTTGATGCCACAACCTTATCACAGTCATGAACAATTAATTTATTTTTAATATGAAGAATCACGATCAATTGCAGTTGATGTTGTATTGGAGTCACGTAGACTTAGAAAACCTTGTGATCACATCCAAAATTATTTATTTATAACTTTTAACCGTGTCTGGAATTAATGTCAATATGACAATGTTTGACAGGGGGGAGAAATATTCCAACCAATGTGATTGCCATCATTGTTGTTTTGGTTGTCATTTTGGCCGTGATTTTGACCACCGGCTGCTGTTTATTATTAATAAAAGCGAAGAAGAGACGCAAGGCCAGTCACAGAGAAAACCGTAATGTCAATAAACCCATCATCTACAATATTCAAGCTTAATCAATGCCTTTGTTTTAGTATATATTATATAGTTTTGCTATGAATATTAATTTTAAAAGGCTATTCTGTGAACTGTGATGTAGTTGTGCTTGAATTTAAAAACTCGGAGTCATTGGAATTTGATTTTGCTACAATTGAACTAGCAACAAACATGTTTTCTGAAGATAGCAAAATAGGCAGAGGGGGATATGGACAAGTCTACAAGGTAATAATATACGAATGTGATAAGTACATTATTAATGCATGTTTTCATTTCTTCTAATGTTTTCTAGTTTTAGGGAACTCTTCCTACTGGACAAGAAATAGCTGTAAAGAGACTGTCCAAAACTTCTGGCCAAGGAGCAGAAGAATTCAAAAATGAGGTGATGTTAATAGCCAAACTTCAACACAGAAATTTAGTGAGGTTAATAGGATTTTGCCTTGAAGACCAAGAAAAGATACTCATCTATGAATATGTGCCTAACAAAAGTCTTGATCACTTCCTATTTGGTATGAAATTATTGACACTTCAGTATTTATTTCAATTCTAGTCTAAGTTTAATATGCTAAAGTTCAATCTCATGTGTTTGGTTCTAACCTCAATTTGTAGATTCTCGGAAGCAAAAACAATTAACTTGGCCTGAACGGTATAGTATCATAAAAGGGATTGCTCGAGGAATTCTTTACCTTCATGAAGATTCTCGTCTCAAGATTATACACCGTGATATTAAACCAAGCAATGTTCTTCTAGATAACAATATGAATCCAAAAATCTCTGATTTTGGCATGGCAAGGATGGTAGCTATAGAACAAGTTCAAGGACATACAAATAGAGTTGTGGGCACATAGTGAGTTTCAAATCATAATGTTTACCATTCTAATATTTGTATCAAATATGAAGTGTTATTTATCTTAATCATTTATTTATTATTTTTGAATATATTTAGAAGAAAAAACTTGTCATTCCTTTTAACTTTTTTGAGTATTCTTGAGTTTTGATCTTCTGCAACTACGGTAGGGCCATTAGATCTGAACCCAAAATGAATTGTGTCCATCATGACTATATTAGTAGAATTTATGATTTCAATACTATTTTTTTTTTCCTTTTTTGGTCAGTGGTTACATGTCTCCGGAATATGCAATGCATGGACAATTTTCAGAGAAGTCTGATGTTTTTAGTTTTGGAGTGATGGTTCTCGAGATTATTAGTGGAAAAAAGAATTCATGTTCATTTGAATCACATCGTATCGATGATCTCTTAAGTCATGTGAGTATCCAAACCCGATTTGTTTTTCTTTGTATTTTATTGTTAGTTCCTTTATTCCTTATATAGACCCCAAAAGTGCAAATTAATAAGGAAAATAATCAGGAAATGAAATGTATTTAATTTATGGTTTCAGGCTTGGAATCAATGGAAAGATGAATCACCATTTCAGATGTTGGATCCAATTATGCAAGAATCTTATTCACCAAATGAAGTAGAAAAGTGTGTGCAAATTGGTTTACTGTGTGTCCAAGAAAATCCAGATGATAGGCCTACAATGGGAACTGTTGTTTCATATCTTAACAATGTCTCAGTTGATATGCCATTTCCCATGGAACCAGCATTTTTCATGCACGGCAGAACGAGAAGAAATTCAGCTGGACATGAATCATATTCAGGTCACTCCACCAACTATTCCTACTCCTCCTCCAGTGTATGTCCTCGATAGTCGTGTTTCATACTATATTAGTACTTTGGTTTACAAACACTTACGCACTCTGCGCACCAACTACACTTGTGTTATACCCCGGTGGCCGGTGGTGTCTCATTCACATATGTGTCTATAATCTATATCCGTATCTATAAGTCAAAAAATGTTTGTATTTTTATATGTAAATCTCGTTTTGTTATTAATAAAATATGAACATTATTTAATTGCAATTTTGATTTCCCAAATTTAGATTATATGGGACTTTAACTCCTAAGTTTTTTTTTTCAAGTCAACTAGATATTCTTATTTTCATAATGAAACTAACTTGGCCTTGCTATCAATTTCTTTCTTCACATTACATTTAAATTTTCTTTTTCATTCAAATATTTGAAGGCTTGCGATGGTTTCATGATACCATATAGTCTTAGAAAATTTTGATGTTCGAAATTGATATTAAAATTTACTGTAGGAAGAGTGAAGATTATGGTTTTTTAATTTTGAGTGAAGTTTATATTATAGTTGTTAAATTTTGAGCAAAAATGGTTTCAATCAGTTTGAATGTGAAGATTTGAGTTAAAAAAGCAAACAGTGAAAAACTTGAAATTTGAGCTAAAAAAGTAAACAGTGAAAAACTTGAAATATGAGATAAGTGATAGATCCCTCTCAAAAAAAGATAAGTGATAAGTAAAAAAAAAAGAG
>Ga0228710_1011117_pt1 | contig 11757 bp, 11 predicted proteins | sample MedpolnodulmetaG_FD_177995 | JGI IMG/M metagenome (GOLD analysis project Ga0228710, IMG submission 177995) | Root nodule microbial communities from Medicago polymorpha collected in Santa Monica, California, United States - pink nodules | ecosystem: Host-associated > Plants > Roots > Nodule... | reverse complement strand
GAATAGTACTTTGATTATGATCCTGTACACTTGAACAAATGTTTAGCATATCCAATTGATAATTTTTAATACCTTGTTATCATCAAAACTCAAGAGGTGATTTTGCGAAACACCCTTTGTTCCAACATACCGAAGTACAATACTCGTGAAAGGTGAACGTTAGCATCTCATGCCAGTCTTTGTAAGTGAATGCCATCTTCTGGACAATCTTCTTGATATTTTTATTTGCAGCTTCGACGGCTAAGATGCCCCAGTAAGTGAGAGATCTCATTGGGAACCTTTTCATCCTCCTATTCTTCAGTTTCAGACACAAGGAACTCAAAGTTGGGAGAGAGTACATGGCTGATGTGTTCAACGGGTTTACCAATGTATGATCTACATTTATGTTTGATTTTAGAAAGTGAATGATTGTATGCAGACATTTTGAAATGATTAAAGAAATTTTAGGTTTTTTGTGTTACCATTTTTCCAGAAAAAGCACAAAATAAAAACGAAGTCAGGATCAAAACGACTTTTTTATTAATGATGGAAAATACATGAAGCAAAAAGCCCTACACAAGTTCACTTTCGTCTCGGGTGGGACAAAAGGATTTTTAAAAAAATAACAGATAACAACAAACAAACATATTATTTGGACATATGAGTATCGGAAGAAACATCAACAACAACCCAATTGTAGCTAACCAAAATCCATGCGTCACATCAATAAGCACCATGATCCGGTAGCGGAATAACTTGCATGTTAGAGTTCAATCTAAGAAAGGCAGGATATTGGCTTCAACTAAATCTTGAATTGTATTCTTCAAAGCGTAACAGTGCTCAAAGTCATGACCTAAAGCCCCTTGATGAAAGACACATGAGAGATCGGCTCTAAACCGTGCTGGCAATTGTTTAGGCATCAGAGGAGGTGGTCTAGTTTGAACAAGGTTCTTCTCAAGCAAATCGGGAAGCAGCTCCGCATATTTCATGGGAATCGGATCAAATTTTGCTCTTGGAGCTTGTTGTTGAGGCTGTTGTTGATATTGTTGAAACTAGGGTTGATAACTCGTATTTTGAACAATGTTGGTGGCGGGCATAACAACGACAACAGGGTCACAAGCTGGATACTTATGTTGAGGCCAACCTTTTACCATACTCACAACTGGTCTTTCTCCTCAGAACTGTCAGTGGGAACACTTTCTTTGACCAAACATCCTTCCCAGACTCCTTCTTCCAGACGCATACCCATGGTCACCATCTCTGCGAAGTTGCTTGGTGCACTTGCAACCATATTCTCATAATAGAATTGATTCAGAGTCTTTAGGAAAATCTTGGTCAACTCCTTCTTTTCCAGAGGTGGATAGATTTGTGCGGCGAACTCTCTCCACCGTTGGGCATATATCTTGAAGGATTCTTTATGATTTTGGGTCATGGCCCGAAGTTCGTCTCTGTCTTGGGCCAAGTACGAGTTGTATTTGTATTGCTGGATGAAAGTCTCGCTCAAATCATTGAAAACTTTGATATCAGCCCTGTTTAAACCTATGTACCACATCAGTGCGGCACCTGTCAAGCTGTCTTGGAAGTAGTGGATAACAAGTTTATCATTGTCAACTTGAGTGGACATCTTTCTTGCATACATTACTAGATGAATCTTAGGGAAAGTGTTTCCTTTGTACTTTTGAATATCGGGAACTTTGAATTTGGGTGGTATCATGACATTGGGAACCAAGCAAAGATCATGGGCGTTCTTGCCAAACAGTTCTTTCCCACGGAGAGCCTTCATTTCTCAGTTTATCTCATCATATTTCTCTTGTAAGTCATCCACTCTCTCATATGCTTCTACACTTTCGGCATGAAAAATAGGTCCATGGTCTTGCTGAGCAGTGTGAACCAAAGGTGCTGAGTAAGTCATATCAGCTTGAGAAAAAGATACACCGGGCTGAGGAAAAGGAATTGCACATTGCGTAGTAAGCACTGGAGCCTTGCAGACATGTGGGCGAAATCCTTCACCAGAGTTAAGAGGCTTGCCCCAGAGATAACCTTCAAGCATGGTGGTTAAGGACTACTAGAAAATACTGTTGAAATGGGCATAGCGGATGTATTTGGCCGAGCCAGAGAAGTGTTGGCAGGCTGAGGGACCGATGTCTGAGTCTGAGCAGCCATCATAGTAGTCATCATAGTGGTTAGCTTCTCCATTCCTTCTCGGAGTGTAGCTACTTCCTCACGAAGCACCTAGTTTTCTTGTTCAATCGACTCCATTCTCTTCTTTTGATTTGCTTGAGTGTTGTAGACGCGAGTTGACTGATGGATTGACCCTTTATTGAAAAGACACAATGTGAGACTCGGACTAGAGACTATGAGTGCTAAATGATGAATGATATGTTTATGCAAATATGGAAAATTTATTGCTCGAAGGATTTGTCAAAGTAATTGTAAACATCATAAGGAACATTGTTTCATTTGATAATTTGAAATATTACAAACATTTCCCTCAAGAGAAAAAGCAAAGTCAAGGAAAAAGGTCCCTAACAAAGCTAAGGTCTAGTTTAAAACTTTTGAAGTTGTATTTCTTGGTGTTCCTCTTTACAAGGTCCACACCTCTGATGTTTACAAAAACTTATTTAAGTCCTTCATATTTAATGAGGAAAAAGATTTATGAATGAATGCATGTATGCATGATTATGCTACACAAGCGGTGAAAACATGGTGAGGTTTAAGTCCATATGTTGGAGTCAAGGGTAAACATGCTATATGGTAGGGACTATGGTTTGACATGTGCCTGTATTTCGGGTTCTACCAAGTTCTTAAAGTCTTTGACCACTTCCGAATATTATCGGATTACGGGACTACTCCCGGTCCAACAACATTCGTAGGAAAGTCTCGTTTAAGTGTAGTATCGCGTATCAACCAATTCAAGAATACTTTTGATTAGCCACCACACTACGCCCTAAAAGGCTAAGATGGGTTAAAGGTAACTAAAGGTCTTTAACTTCTTAGGCCACTTGAAAATAACAATGCCAAACATGACTACTCATGTCGACATAGTATTACTTCCAAGAGACCTCCATTGAGCAGGGTTATATCACATGCACCAAAACCCGAAACTTACTCTCGGTATGGTACTTTGATTATACCAACATCCTATCTTATGTTTCCCTCAAGTCCGGGTGTAGGACTTATCTCACCACTCACGTAAAAGAAAAAAAAAACACTTAGGCACATATTTCCATCTTTTATTTTCTATTTTCATTTTAAGCAAGTTATAGCACAAAAAATTAAATAAATTCAAGTTAGGCTCAACCCTCTTAGGGGATGTCCCCAGTGAAGCATCCATTTCTGTCGCGTCAGTTTTTGGAGATCAAGCTATTTAGGTTAGCATTGACTCACTAATTTTATTTCATGACTGAACTTTTAATTTTTCAAAAGGAAGTGGAAAAAAGTTCAAATTACCACATTTTAAAAAGATTTAGGGTTCGGGGGTTGGTTACGTTTAGGGAAGGTGTTAGCTCCCTAAACGTTCGTAGTATTCTACGAGAACCTCTTGATTTTATTCACTTTTTGTGCTATAACTTACTTGCTTATTAAAGAAGGAGTAGTGATTAAAAGAAAAGGAAAATTGTTTTTATTTAAATTTTTTATGATTTGGAAGGACAAGGTCCTTTGCCTACGTACCCGTGAGGGATCAAAATCTCGTACTTCGGGGTAAAATTTTCGATTGATTTGTTTTGTGTTTTTTATTAGTTTTGAAAAAGGTTTTAAAGTAAAAAAGCAAAGAGCCAAAAGAACTTGTTTGTGTTTTTTATATTAAAATAAAATTACCCAAAAATATGATTAAATTGATTAGAATTTGATTAAGAAAATAAAGATAAAAGGGAATCACTTGATTTGAGAATCAAGGTTTATTGTAAAAATGATTTTTTGAATTTTGGTTATTTGCATGCTTTTGTTGTTTTTAAATAACAATTAAACCTAAAACTAAAACTAACGTAGCAATAAAATAAAACGTAAGAAATTCGTAGTGACATTGAATCATTGCAAAATCTTTTAATCTAAACTAATATTTTTCGTATTTTTTTAATACATAAAGCAGAATAAATAAATAAATAAAAAGACACATGCGGTGGTTCTTCTGAATTATTGTTTACATTGGAACTAGATACATTCTAATTACTGGAAAATAAAATGACAACAATTAAAATGCATAAAAAAATGGAATGTAAGGATAAAATAAAATAACCTAAAATGCAGTAAAATAAAATACAATTGAAATAAAAATGCATGGAAAAAAAAGATAAAAAAAAAATGAATGCTGGGGGTGCAGAAGATAAAAAGAAGTAGATTGGGCTTAAAAGGGTAGGCTGGGACGTGCTGGGCTTCAGGGTCTAACTTGGGCCGTTTGATCAAAATCATGTGGCCTAGATAAGAGTATGGAGCCAGGCATCAGGGGCCCTTTGATATAGATCAGCGGATCTGGGGAGTGAGGGTGCACGTTAGAGCGTGCACCCACACACATGGGATTGGAGCACATGTGGGGGCCTATAAATAGGCTTTAGTCAGCTTTCCCCTTTCATTTACAGTTTCTTTTTCTTTTTCTCTTTCTTCTTCTTCCCTCTTCTATCTTTCTCTATTCTCTCTCTTGATCACCCAAGAACAAAGATGAGTTTTCCGGCGAACCTTGATGAAGGCCGCCGTGAAAACCCATATTCCGGCGGTGGCTAGGCGGCCTTGACGGCAGCGCCGCCGCGCCGAAATCTTCAGATTCCTTTTTTTTATATTTTTTTCCAGGTTTTCGCTTCCTTTTTCTTTCCTCTATCCTTTTTCGAACCTAAACACCCTAAGAAACAAGCATATAGGTCTAGATCTAAGAGTATAAGAAAAATACTACCTTCACGTGTTCTTCTTTCTATGGATCCGGTTGTGCTTCTGGTTTGTGTAAGGTTACAGATTGGATCTTCGTGTTGGTTGGATCGTGATGGTTCGGGGTGATGTTATAAAAGGGTTTACGGGTTTGGATTCAATTTTGTAAAAGGTTGATAGGTTCGGTTATGAATGTTTTGATGGTTGATTTGAATTGGTTGTGGTGATGAGATTTCGTGACTGAGATGTTGTTGATAATTCAAGGTTGTTGTTTCTTGAGTTTTTGTTGCCGTCTTTCTTTTGCAGGTTTCAATTGATGTCCCCTCTCCGTCTAGTGATTGCATGATTCTTATAGAATTAGGGTTTTTTAGAAAGGGAATTTAAAATACATCTCTGCCGAAATTTTCACTGAAAAGACAGAGAATATTCTGGGTCAGAGGACATGTGACAATAATACTTTAGGTCAAAAATTGGGGTATGATAATGTTGATCCTAAGATGTCTAAATATGTTAGTTCTATCAAAAATTCTGAAAAACTCATCTCTGAGTCTAGGAATCTGGAAAACGTTAGAACTTTTGAGAAATCTAGTCAAACAAATGTGGTTGATAAATTAGTTGCTACTAACACTAAAGAGTCACCCTCTGAAAACTTAGTAACTAACCATGAATTTGTTGTGTCCACAACTGCTTACATTCTCTTGACTGAATCTCCTAAAGAAAACCCAACTATTTCGAATGTTGCACTAGAAGTCATGACATCTTGGGTTCAATCAGATAACCATAATGAAACCACTCAAGATGCATTCTACCAAGAGTCTGAGTCTAAGTCAGTCTCTGGAAGTGGTAGTTCTCAACATAAAGTAAGTAATGATAAATAACAAAAGGGTTCTAATTGTAGTAAAAAGACTGTGACTAATGAGGCTACAAGCTCAAAACGTCAGGATGATGATGCAACCATCATTGAAAAGGAAAGTACTAAGAAAACATAAAAGGAAGAAGAGAATACTGAGGGTTTTGAAAATAAAGATAGCAAGGACGGTGAGTCTAATGAAGAAAATCAAGTTACTAATATTGTGGATATGGAAGAACTCATATCTGATGATGAATCTAGTGAGAAAAGGATAACTTCCAGTATAGCCAATAGGTTAAAGAAAATGAAAGATAAAAGCATTCACACTGAATGTCAATCTTCCAAGGTCACCAAAAAGAGCAAAGTTGTGGGACCTACTAAAGGTTAGAGCAAGGTGAGTATTCTTGTTAACAAGAAAAAATCTCTCAAAAGGAAGGAAGTCCCTGATAGTGAATCTGATTATGAAGTTGAGCAAGATGTCCTTGACATTCTGCCACTTGCTAAGAAGAGGACTTCTAGAGGTAAGAAAATTCCTGCTAATATTCCAGAGACTCCTATAGACAACATCTCATTCCATCCTGTGTTTGGTGTTGAAAAATGGAAGTTCATATGTCAGAGGAGATTGCAATTGGAAAGGGAATTAGGTAAGGATGCTATTGAGTGCAAGAAAATCATGGACCTTGTTGATGAAGCAAGCTTAAAGAAAAGTGTCAGTGGTTTTGGGAGCTGTTATGAAAAGCTTGTTAAAGAATTCATAGTCAATATTCCCGAAGATTGTGACAACTCATTTTGCAAGGAGTTTAGGAAAAAAATTGTGAGAGGTTGTTCTGTAGATTTTTCTCCAGAAGTGATGAACAGATTTCTAGGAAGAAATGAAGGTATCTACATGGAGCTAGAAGTAACAGATGATCAGATTTGTCAAGAGATTAATGCTCAACAGGTGAGGAAGTGGCCTGTGAAAGGGAAGCTACTTGCAAGCAAGCCGAGTGTAAAATATGCTATGCTCTACAGGATAGGAGCTGCAAATTGGGTGTCTACAAATCACACCTCAACCATTGCTATTGGGTTAGGTAAGTTCATCTTTGTTGTTGGCACAAAGACTAGTTTTGACTTTGGAACCTACATTTTTGAGCAAACTATGAAACATGCTCATTCTTTCGCTGTTAAAATGCGCATAACTTTTCCATCTTTAATATGTGAGATCATTCTCAGTCAAAACCCTAATATTTTGGTAAGCTCGGATATTGCATGCAAGAGGGAATCCCCTATTTCTCTGCATTATAAACTATTCCAAGGGACACATGTCCCAGATATTGTTATAACATCCAGGAATGAGACTGACAAATCAACAACTAAGGGTGGAATACTTGCTGAGATGAAGGAGATTTCCAAGGCACTAGAGGAAACCATCAAAATCAGCACTATAAGGAAAAGTAGTATGGACAAACTGTTAGTGGCTCTGAGTGTCAAAAATGGTGAAATGGATAAGGATGAGGCAGTGGCAGATAAGAATGATGGTGTTGAAGGCAACACTGAAGGGAATGCCACAGACAATGAAGATAAGGCAATGTAGATGAAAATGGTGATGCTGCAAGCAACACTGAAGAGGAAGTAGCTGGAAGTACTGATGATAAGGAAGGAAATGATGATAAGGAGGACTCAGAAGTTGAGGCTGAGGATTGATTCTCTTATTATTTCTTCTACTTGTGGGCTATGCCCTGAATTTTTGAGCACTATATGTGCCTGGTCTATAATAACTACTCTATATGTCCCGCTACTTTATTTTCTGCACTTTAAGATACTTTGGTACTTTATATATTTGGGGTCTAGATTCTGGTAAATCTAATACTTCGTCAGAATTTATGGCTAAAAGGGGGAGTAGTAGGCTGAGACTTGAATGTTAGATAGAGCTAGACTTTATGCATGCATGATATTGCTCATATGATGTCAGGAACATTGTTCTGACAGTGGCTCTAGACTTGAATGTGCTCTGCAACAAAAGAAGAGTAGCTTTGTGCTCTGTTATGAATGTTCTGATATGCATGAGCTCTAAAATGAAAGGAAGAGCAGATCTGATATGAAAGGAAAAGAAGCTATGGTATGTTCTCTGATATGTTATGAATGTTCTGGTATGCATGAGCTCTAATGTGAAAGGAAGAGTAGATCTGATATGAAAGGAAAAGAAGCTCTGGTATGTTCTCTGATATGTTCTACAGTTAAAGAGAAGTAGTTCATATGTTTAGGATGTATGTTAGAGTATATTTGTATGGTAGACTGTCTTATGCATGATCTTAAGGAAGCAATGCTTGAGGGGGAGCATATTATTTTTCTTCTTCTAATCTACCATTGAGGGGAGCATTATCTGTTACTAGTCTGCTTTTACCTGAATAGATTAATACTAGTATGTTCTTGATTGAAATGCATGTGGGTGTGTGCGTTCTGGTGAACTGATGTCTTACCAGATGCCCTGACATCTTGAGTATATGAGAAATTTATTTTTTTCTCTGATGCGTTATATGTGAGAGTTAATTTCTCCCTGGGCTGATAAATGAATGAGAGTTTATTTCTCTCTGTGGAGTGTATTTCTCCTGATACTTTCTGTGAGGTTGGGTTCCATATTTATTCTGCTGCTGCAAACGCCTCTGATGTGCTGGATGATATCTCAACATGTCCATCTGTGCATTATTTTTAAGTAAGTTCCTTTTAAATAATGTTGAACCTCATATGTTATATTCTTTCGTACTGAATTCCTATTACAAAGAGAAAGAAGGTATGACCTTATGATCTCTCATCCCTACGTACATAATGCAAATGTTGTTTTAACCAAAATTTACCAAAGAGGGAGATTGTTGGGTTTTAATACATATGTTGGTTGCATGTTGTTAAAGCTTTAGTTATAGGAAGATGTCAGACATAATGTCTTAACATGTTGGTACGACGTCAGAACGTACCTTGATCCGCTTCTTGGGGTTTCACTTTTAATCGTCAAGATTTTCATATAATATCTAAAGATTTGTATCACAGGAAGAGTTGACCAAGTTAGCGTGTTTCTAGAAGCAGAGGAAGGCGGTTTTTACTTAACTTAGTCCTTAAGAATGTTGCAACATTTAAGGAAACATCTGATCTGCTTTAGAATTTAATGAAGGCGATCAGGTATGAGTAACTCTAAGTTGGACTTATAGGGAGTATGCAGAATAAGGAATTAGCCCGAAGGATGTCAGACATATTGGTTCAGTTAGCCTTAACCTAGCAACTTATGGTAATTTTATGAATGGTCGAGAAGTAAGACCCTTGGGTAGTAGAGGAATCTCAATAATCGAGTTTGAATGGAAGGAATCGGTCAATGGTGAACCTGTTAGAGAATTAGAATCGAAAGTGATGAAGGGGGTATCAATGTTTCTTCTCAGGTGAATTCTAAATTTCGAGGATGAAATTTTCTTAAGGGGGGTAGAGTGTAACATTCTGCTAAATTCCCATTAGACTACGGTATCATTTGAGCGTGTCGGAGAAGAAATATTAATAAATAGTTAATTATAACGGGGAATATCAAACTTGCAGCGTCAGTTAAACGCACATGTTCAGTTATCAGTGTCAGTTGTTTTAGTGTGGTTTAGCAAGACTTTTAATAAAGGGGAAATATTGTCATTTTACCTAAGCTCTTTAAATAGGTCATAACACCCCTTTCCCCTTCATTTCCTTCACTCCTCCATCTCTCTAAAATCAGAATCCTCCCCTTCTCTCTAGCCCTCTCACTCGAACTCACTCTCCCTCTTTCACAAGCTCTCTTTTCTTCAAATTCCTCAAGAATAATTAACATGCAATCATACCCTTGTAACCCTTCCCTAAGCAGAACCCTAACCTAACCTCCCCCAAATTCAGTTTTCATCCATTGCAGGTTATACTGCTTGCATGTGATTAGTGATGGCTTGATGATGAGGTTTAGAATGTTAAATCAAGAAGGGATGATAGAGCTATTGCTGGTGGGGTTGTTGAATCAGTGGAATATGTTTGGGTGTTGATGAAAGTGTCAAGAATTTTGACAGAATTTGAAGTTAGGGCTTAGAGGTAATGGAAAGATGTTAAGTGTTGTGGAGATAGATCTTGGGTAGATGTTTGGCAAGAAGGTGGCTGAAGCTTTGGGCCAAAAACAAACGTTAAAGTTTCAGAATGTCCTTGGTGAGTTCCGTAGATGTTAGATCTCCAATTTGGGTAGTTAAATTTATAGAATAGGTGTGATAACAATTGATTTAGAACAGTTATAACCATAGCTAAAACTGCTCTTAATTAATTGTTCTAAAACTGTCCTTGAATTTAATGTGTGATAACCATAGCCGTTCTATGTTATCTTTTATGTTAATGTGTTTGTGATCTGTGTTGATACTAATGTTGGAGGAAATATCTTAAGGCAAAGCAATCGATGCAAATTTATGAAGCTTTGGAATATTGAAACTTGAATTATGCCAATTGGTTGCAATTTGTTTTTTTAAATTGGTTACAACCTATGAAGCACAAACACTTCTCGGATTAGGCGTGTCCCGGTGTCGGACACTTGTAATTACACTGAATTATGTGATATTTTTAAATTATTAACTGTGTCGGCATGTCAGTATCCGTGTCGTGTCTCGTGTCCATGTCCGTATCCGTGCTTGATAGGTTACAACATGGTAAGCTACTGCACAGAAAGTTAGCAAGCGGTTATTTACCATGTGAAATTGACTACTATGTGGCCAAGAGGTTAAAATATTAGTTTTTCTAATAATGCAACAAAATGCCAAGTAATCCTCCAACTTAGTTATTAACGTAGGAAGCTATACACATTGACATGAGAGATATTTTAAGAATGATTTACTTATGAATGAATAATGATGGGTAGAAAACTAACTCTAGAGGCGGGAACTTAGTAGAATTTCGACTTAGATAGTCGATAAAGATTATTCTAGTACTATGAGCAGAAACATATTAGATATATATGTTATAGATGACAGAATTTTTTTTATAATTAATCCGTGTCCCTCAGCAGGCTCCAGGTTCCGCTGGATGGGTTTATCGTAGATGGTAAATCACACGTAGTCAGAGGAATTCCGGTGATTAGTCTTAGATAGGAGTTTTCACCGGATAGCAGTGGAATGGTGACCGACGTTATTCCACTCGGAATCCATTCCGTAAAATGAACTCAAATAATAATGTTTGTTCAACACTAACTCTCTAACTTTAAAATGAAAGCAAAATATGAATATGTTCATACATTAGGACATAATTATATATGATAGAACACAGTTGACGATCCTAGTTTTCCCCCCGATCGTTCAGATATTCAGAAAAGAATTGTATAAACCCGATATGGGTTGAGTATAGTCATATGGCGATCATAGGTTTCCCTAGAGATTGCCTACAGCCTAGGATAGGTGGAACTCATTGAGACATCATGTCTCATCCCAATCCTTTATTTATTTTACAGATCAGCAGAATGATCGTAGCAATAGAGACATATATGCAGCTGAATGAGTTATCGTCAAATGCTCGCTTCGTACCAGTTTTAGATTATTTCTTTATGTATTCAAATATGTATCAGATATATTTGACATTTTATCAGATGTACGAACTTGTATTGATGTATATATTCATTCGGTCAAAATTATGTTTTAAATTTAATGTATCCAGTGCTAAGTTAACGCACATGCTAAATATTCAAGATAAATTTAGTATGAGTGTTACAATTATAGTTGGACTTTGTAATTGAGTTGTAATGCTCTGAATCTCTCTAAGATTTTAAGCACAAGTTGATTCTTCTTCTAGGACGGTGTCTCCATTTTTATGAAGGATTTCAAGGACGGTCACTCGACTGTGCCTAAGATGAAATGAGCTGGCTCTCATATTTAGGACTAGTGAGAGTCTTGGGTAGAAATACCACGGGTAGTGATTAAGTGAGAAGTTAATAGGCTGGTGATAGCTTTTATGTATGCTTCGAATTGATACTACTTACTATAGTGGATTTCATTCCTGGCTCGGTAGCCCCCATATATAGGTGAAATTGCACCGAACTGGGTCAACAAATAACTTGAGTTATTTTC
>Ga0228710_1011113_pt1 | contig 11760 bp, 9 predicted proteins | sample MedpolnodulmetaG_FD_177995 | JGI IMG/M metagenome (GOLD analysis project Ga0228710, IMG submission 177995) | Root nodule microbial communities from Medicago polymorpha collected in Santa Monica, California, United States - pink nodules | ecosystem: Host-associated > Plants > Roots > Nodule... | reverse complement strand
TTTATTTTTGACAGGGGATAGAGGATTATTACAAGGTTGCCAATACACCATTGGATTTTGTAGGAATAAGGGCCAAAATCAACGAGGAACGTTATATAAGCTTAGAAGCCTTTAAGGTTAATTAAGAAATTAATATAATTGCAATTCCATTATTTTTCTGTCATACATAATGAATGTTATAGTATAGTATTGTTCGTGTTGGTTTTATTGATAGCATTGTTCATTTTAAACACTTAGAGTTTCCATATATCTATAAGAATGGTTGTATAGTGCACATGTGAGATAAATGTATTAATTCAATGATAAAAGGGCAAAAAAAACTTGTGCACATTACACCATTATTATGTTATGGAAAATCTTAATGAGTGTTCCAAAACACTCTTTAAAAACCTTAAATAGTACTCCCTTCGTCCCTTATTATAAACTCATTTGCCTAATTTCATACATACTATTAAGAAAAGTTGGTAGTGTAGTTAATGTGTCAAGTTTGTATGTAAATTTTAATAAATTGTCATTTGTTTGTATGTGTATTTAATTTAATTTTTCAGATTACAATACAAGTGAGTAGTATTAATTAGGAGTATGTTTAAGAAAAAAAATAATAAATGCACCAAGTAATTTGTATATAACTTATATTATTTAATATTTATGGATTAAACTTTTTTTCAAAGGGTTTATAATTAAGGACGGAGGGAGTAACTTTTTCTTAAAATTTATGAATTCAATGCATATGAAATTGAATTGTTTGATTTTTAAGTGAATAATTTTCTTATTTAAAATCTTTAAAGAGTGTTATTAGGACACTCGTTAGCAAAACCTGTGTATCATATAGAATTAGCCTTTATATAATATGGGTTAATTTTGAAAGGGTTAGCATGAGGGTTAGGCTACTAATTGTCTTAGGTCTCTTCTAGAAAGGGTTTGATGGTTAAGAGAAATTGTGAACAATTTATGGTTATATATGAAAGAACGTTTTCCATTCCCTAAAATCATTTTAAAAGTATACACTTTTCGGTCATTATTATAAGCATAAATTAACATTTTAGATTCATTCATTAAATGATGTATATAGTTTTTATTATAGACTACATACATCATTTAATAAATGAATCTAAAATGTTGATTTTTATTTATAATAATGACCAGATAGATACATGTTTAAAAGAAGATTGTGGTGTCGTTCAGATCATGCATAATTCAAAACAAAAACTAAAGTGCAAGTGTTATCTTTATTTATTTTGAGTTGGCTATAGGACTCCACATATACATATTGGGTTGGCACTGAAATTTGAAATATATAGCAAATAATCTTTTAAAATAAGAAAGTTTGAAACAGTTTTATTGAACATATTTATAAAAAAGCAAATCAAACTTTTTTTTTTTGAAGGATAATCAAACTTTTTTTTTAATTTCCACTTTAAAAACTTAATACTTTTTTTAAAAAAATGTATAAAATAGAACAAGATATCTCATTCTTAGAGAGTTATTCTAGCCTTGTATATTTTCAATTTTTTTATCTTATGCTCTCGCCTACTAATTGTTTAACTCTCTATTGTTTGTAATATATAATGTCCTTATAATATAGTATTACATATTTATATTGGGAACTTCTTCCAATAAATATGTATCATACATATATATTTCTCACCATCTCATTAATATTGATTTGTAAAATACTTTGAACTGAATCTTCATCTCTTTGAATGATGTGTAGTTTGATGTGTATCTACTGTGCTTCAACGCTATGTATGCTAATGACAAAGACTCAAGACCTTACCAAGTGGTATGACCAAATTAATATCAAGCCATATTTTGAGAATTTTAGTTTACTTATAAGCAGGCCCGGCCTTGAGGGAGTGCAAGGTGCTCTATCAGGCCATGCAATCGCATTCTCCGATCCAAATGTAACGGGCCTCAAAAAAAATTATGTCTAATACCCATCCCATTTAAATAAAAAAAAAATATGTTACTTCTTTTTCTTTCTTCAGTACATAAATCTGATACTATCAAACCACCCCAATTTTTAAAATCACTTAATTAGTCATTTTGAAAAGCTATTTCATTGAAAGAATCACAACAATCATTTTTTTCCACATGAACTATTCGTTTTCCCTTCCCACAACGAAGGAGTGACAAATCCAAACGACACTGTTAGGTAAATTTCATCTCTCTTTCACTTAATTTTTTATTTTATTTTATTTCATGTTTAGAAGTTCTTATTCTGATTTTTTTAATGAAGTTTATCTAAATAAAAAAAAATACGTTTTTATTTTACTAGGGGTCTATTTTAAAAAGAGAGCCGAACCACCTATTTCATAGGGACGTCCTGCTTATAAGCTTCAATTAAAATAATGTATACTATTTTGTACATTCTTTCACTCTTTCAGGCTGAAGCTATACAAGGTCTTGCAATAAGGGTTTTTGAAGATATAAGTGTTGCTGGACTTCAACGTTTTCATTTGGAATCTTTACCCTCAAATGCACCATTAGCAGCATCAAGTAGAATACCTCAAGAAGAACCACCTACAATCTTAGGCCATGCAAGGTTTCGTCACATTTTTCATCCAGGTAGGAGATCCCTAGGGCTACTACACAGTGCAGCGGCGGTAGGAGATCCATATCATATTTAAACTTAGAGTTGTATTATTTAAACACGCAAAAAAAGACAACATATATAAACACCGTGTACCATGCAACCTGCATAAGTGTTGATGTAGCTCGAGGAGAGAAAAAATGATTTAAAAAAGGGGAAACCGTATCTTAATACAACCCATGTTTTGATAAACATAGTTCTATCTATATGCCATCCATCATGCAATCATCTATGTTATTTGGACATAAATATGACACCGTGTGTTGTGTTCACTATATGTTCTTTTTAGCAATTTTTTTTTTTAATATAGAAGAGGAATTTTGTGATACAAAATTTGAGTCGTATCATTAATCAATTTTACTACTGCATTAACAAAAAAATGTTCGTTGTTAACCATTTAACTACTTTACTAACCACACAAATTTAATGGACCTTAACCACTTATATTACATAGTTTCAAAAATTACACAAGTATGATAGATAAAAATCTGAATTCATGGAACATGAAACTTGTCTCTAATTCTTTCTCACAGTTGGAAAACTCAAAATTGGAGATCAAATTCATTTGTTTTGTCTATAAATTTTATCGATAATTAAATATTTTCTAGTAGTGACGATTGAAATGATTTTTTGTAAGTACTATTATTTTTTCCATTCTTCCTTAATACAGAAAACAACAATGGCACTCCTAACACAGAACTTGAAGGTCCAACAACAAACATCATTCCAGATGTTCCAAAACCGAGGATCACTCCTCAAGTACTTGGACCATCTCTAACAGAGGCAGCCACAAAACTTGATAATGAACAATGTTTGCTGCTTTGTTTGGGCGATTCATCATCATACGCCTCTAACAATGTTTCCGACACTCAACCTTATGCACAAGCATCAGGAAGTTTTCTTTCTACGCAAGAAAACTTGACTCATGTTACTTCACTTTTAAGCTACCAAGACAACAGAGAAAGCAACACAAACGGTAATATTCCAAATCCTAAGTCCTAACTTATATGAAACCATAAACACTTGGAGGGACAGTCCCTCCAAGTGTGATATTGTTTCATCAAATATTAATTTGTCTTTTCTGCAATGGCCTTTTGAACCTGAAAAATGTGTCTTGAAATTAGGTGGTCGGAGACAACACAACACCTCGGCTTTGATACCAATATTTGTGGACAAAATTGTGGCTTCAAGTTCAAAGGATGTAGTTGGTGATAGTGCAGGTTCAAGTCAGATAGGAATTTTTCCATTACAAGATGCAAACTATGCAAGAAAGGCTAATCCAAACACCTCTTTCACCTCTCCAACAAATCAACATGGAATATTTCAAGGATTTGCGAGTCCATCAATAGTTTCCTTCAATCAAACTAATGAGAAGGGAGTATTCCAAGCCCAGCAACACTTTAGCACTTTTCCTATAAATGGTTATAGTGACTTGCAGATGAAGCTTGGTCAGGTGAATCCTATGGGACCATTTCCTATGTTGAAACATTCCATGTCATCAGAATCTGGTCCTATTCCTCAAGAGTCTTTTCCTTCAAGCAGCAGTGTAATGAGAGGAGATATGAATCAACCAGAAGAGAAAGCAAAAGGGAAAGGAAAAGAGAAAGATGGAGGGAGTACAAGTAGACAATATGGTGACAATGAAGAGCTTGATTTGGATCTTAAGATCTAGGTAGATTTGCTATGGTTTTATAGAATTATGAAAAAATTAAAAGTCTTTTGCACTTATTTACTTGAACTTTTGGTTTACATTTCTGTATTTTAGAGTATCAAATTTGGCTGCTTGTGTTTAGGCCAAATTTGAGATTATTTTCGTTGGATCTGTTCTAGTTTGACCGGCTAAAAACCATGAAGTTTGTTATGTCTTCTTTTTTAATCGTACCCTTTAATTAATAGATTGTTTGTTGGATGGCCATTAAGATGTTCTCTTTGGTGTTATTTTTATTTTTTTGTTAACCATGAGATTGATATGAAGAAGAGATCTCCACCTTAAACCAGTTTATCCTCATTTTTAATTTCAATTTCTCTAACTTTTATATTCTCTCTTACTAAATCAATGGCTTGAACTGCTCATGACTCTCATGAGATAATCTTTTCCATTATAACTACTATTTGCATTTCTCAATAACTTAGATTCCTGTAAAACTATGGTAATTTGAATTTTTGTCATTTTTAGGTCATGAAGTGTTTTAGTGACTGGATTATCGGGTTCAACCCAACCTAATACCTACACAATTTTGTTATAGATACCAAGTTATTATGCGACCAAGTCATCCAATTTTATGCGGTTTAACTAGTGATCATACGGTTCGACCAATAAATTCTTGACCCCATAACCTTGTTGGGTCGATGATCGGTCTGATTTTTAAAACTATGGTTATATATAATAATATCAAAAGATAATCTTAAAAAACTAAGTTTTTTTTGTTGATAAAACAAAAAAAATTAAAGTAAGATACTCGTAATAATTATATACCCCACAAAATATAAAAATCGTAACAATTATATATGTTCCCAGAATAATATAATTGGAGTAATGTCGTCATTTAATGCATATTTATTTTATTAAGTTATAAAGGATATAAATGGATTTTAGATTAAAAAAAGGGGTAAATACGGTATAAAAAATGATAAGGTATAGGTTCAAACATTTGAAATAGTGTCTGAAAATAAGTTATAAGCTCGTTCTGAAAAGACTGTTACCAAACGTTTTTATTTTTTAGCTAGATGAGCTTATAAGCTATAAGCTCGCTTCTTGACCTTGCCAAATAGACCCTAGAAGAGACTAGATTCATGAATTTTAATAACTTTTTGTCTCTTTTTCTTTATTTTCATATAATCTGATTTTACACCAACATTCATAAGAATCAAATCTACTGAAATGTGTTTTTCATAAGAATCACTTCTTTATGAGTAACGAGAACAATCCATCTTTTTCTGGAATAAGATTATTGAATTATACCACTCTACAATAATGTAAAAAATCAGCTGCAAAATAAGCAGTATACCTGTTACTGGTCAGTCTAGCACTCCGTATACAAGGAAGCACTTCTTGTTCCTTAAAGAACATAGAAACAGTACAAATTAAAAAAAAAAGAAAAAAGGAATGAATAATCTATGCTGTTTTTATTATTTGTCTAGATAACATAAAAATTTAACATCATTAAGTAATTAACATTCTCATCTTAAGCTGAGGTATTCCAGTACTGTATGTAAAAGTTGTAAAATGGATTAGAACCCATGAAAAACTGAAGGGCTAAATAATATGCTGCAACTGAGAAACACTTGAAGAAAAAATGTAGTATAGCCATAAACATTCCTAAAGAAGAGTATTATCTTTGCCTGATACTTGAAGAAGAAAAAATGTAGTATGGCTGTAAATATGCTTTTCTCTTGAATTGTCTGAGCCTTCAAGTCCGAATCTTTGCCTCCTCTTTGAAAGGCAAATTTTGGTAGAACTCTAGCATACTGAGCAGCAGGATCGATTACATTGCCTAGTCCTGTTGATAAATCATTGTCATTTTTCTAAACGCCAGAGGATTCATTTTTGAGTAACATCACAAGTTTTTCATTTGTCATCACATCCCATAAACGATCACCGGCTAGAATATGGCACCTTTCCTTTACTGACTTTGGGTAGTGGAATTATCCATGGTTTCAAGTATCTATCTCCTGATGGTGGACAAGAAACCAGGTTACACTTCAACAAAGATTAACAAGAAACTTAATATGGACGATAAGCATTATGTAAACACACTAAGCTTGGGTCAGTAAAGGAGAGAATAATATAGGGGACATTGAAAAATTTATGGGATGCTCCACATTAATCCTGACTTGTTTAACAACAAATTTGGCTAAGATATGTATCAAGTATAATTCATCCAAAATATCATTCTTAATAGGCATATAAGTAAATAAGAAAACTGTAACATCTTTATATATACATTAAAATATATAATCTAATTACTAAGCACTGACAATATAAAAAAATTGTGACAGAAATTTTTAACCTCTGCAATTTGCAGAGTTGAAGCGTATGGAAGATATAGCGTTTGAGACCAAGGGGCAGAACATGTTTAATTTAATGAAAGATGAGGATCTCTATCTGGAAGGTCTATGACATTTTTGTTTTGGGTATTTTATCCAAACATTGTTCTGATAGAGCACTAATTGTGTTTTAATTTAATGAGTTCGCTTTTTCCAAAATACACACACACACAAACATTTGTATGGGTGTGTATTTTAGTAACATGTTTATGATTATCTGACCTTTATATTAATCTGAATTCAGCACAAAAACCAGGACAAATTATATCAGAAACATTACCAAAGGAAAAAAAAAAAATTAACCAAACTGATTTGTCAACAAAAGATAACGTTATATGAAAACATTATATCAAGGAATAATATTATATCAACACACAATTTATAGAGTCACTACATCATTATAATTTATATATTAGATTTGATTAGAAAAAATTTATGCTTATCAAAATCTAAAGATTCAGAATTGATAATTCAAAAAAATTCAATAAAGGCATACCTACGGACCTTGACACTAAAAATAATCTCAAGCACGAGTTTCTTCAGTACTCTTGACCATTACCTGCATGAACTCCTCCAATCTCATTTTCCAATTTTCAAAAGCAACCGGTACAGCCAGTTGTCTTTTCCACATTCTTTTCAGACAAACTTGATTCTGCAGCTTCCATCACCTCAATCAAAATTGAATGATGTCTCTGGCAGTGGCAGTCATTGACGACATATGAAGCCATCACACTCTAAGAAGATGGAATGAATAAATTTGTTGTACATGTTTGCTTCTCCGACATCTCATGAACTGCAGCTAGCAAATGGTTTTGGATCAGGACTGTCTAATTTACCTCCATTTTCACTATCATATTCCATCACAACAGAGGCCATGTTCTCATTCAATCTTGATGGTATTTGGTGAGTGGTGCGTTCATTTCAGAACAATTAGACCTCAAAACTGCAAATTCACCCTTACAAGGATTGCTTTTATTACCAGCAGCAAATTGATGCATACCTACATATTATTTGAGATGGTAACCCCCGTTGAAGAAGTCCATTTGGCAAGAAAAATATCTAATAGAAAGATCATGTATAACCATATTTACAGAAATTCCTTTGAATGCAATCCAATCCAATCCAATCATCAAATATATTCAACGAGTTCCATGCCATTTTTCCTAAAACTGTAGACAAATTCAGGAACATCTTCGTGTTATCTACAGAACATGTCTATAGATACGGTAACGACATATGCGATGCACCTCAGCAATATAAATTATGATGGAAATGCATCAACGGGAACTTCATGACCATGCTTAAACATTTGTCCCAAGATTTTCAAAACCAAGGATCTCTGACCACAACTCCAGTAAGCTTTGTACATTATCCACAGTGTTTTCTTGGTGCGATGCATGTTGACGCTATCCATTTCCTCAAGGACATTTTGCATTTCTCTAAGGTTCTTTTGTGAACCATACATGACCAGCTTAGAATGATACAAGGAGTAGCACATTCTCCACCCTGCAAGTACAGAACGCCTGGTGAATTTTTCAAGGCTTTCTATCGCATTGTTCCGAAAATAAGCTGTAATTATGCACCTCATAATACCCATGGTCGTTACAGCGGTTCTGCGCTTAAATGCCTCATTTATTGCATTATCCATTTCCTCCAAACAGTTTTCCTCAGCATAAAGCTTAATCAACAACACATTTAACCATGGCTTGTATTCTTTTTCAGGGATCAACTTTAACAACGCCTTTACTTTATTCATTTTATCTGCATCAGAACTTTTACAATAGGCACATATCATAACCCTGATAATTGGCATGTCGTTTACATTATCCTTTACCAGCAAATATATCTTTTCCATCTTCTCCAGATTACCCAAGTGTGCATAACCACGAATCATTAACAGGTAAGTTTTCACATTAGGCTCAACAGGGCCTGAATTTAACACTTGAAAAACTCTCTCCATATCACCCCACATCCAAGTGGAGATATATCCACCAATTAAAGAATTATAAGTGGATATATTAGGTGCAAGGGGTAACTCGTTCATCTCCTTAAATGTTGCTTCCATGTGATCAGTGAGCATCAAGCGACCAAAAACAGATATAACAATATTGTACGTAGCAACAGAAGGATAGAAAGTTGGATCCTTTTTCATGTCGAGAAACAAAGAGTAGCATTTATCAGAAAGACCATTGAACATATAAGCACCCATTAGTGCATTGTAAGTGCTGGTTACCTTCAAACCCTTAAATTCTGCCTCCTTAAATAGCGCAACAGCAAGATCAATATTCCTAGATCTTCCTGCCGCTTTAATGCCCTTTGAATACTCATGTGCATGCATGGAATTCCTGCAAGCATCAGAAAAAGATAGCTTTCGCTTCCTTCTCCAATTAATCACCTGAAAGTTGATTTTTTTTAACAACACAAAGCGTAAGTAACATTTATTTACTTTAATTCAATGTTGTTAAATAGAAGCTATAGGGCTATTTTACCAGAATTTAAACAAATCGCTATCGGTTCCTATTCAGGGCATGTTTGGATAAACAACTTATTTGCAGCTTATAGCACAAGCACTTATCATGATAAGCCCTTATGTATACACTTACATAAACTATTTTTATAGCACCTGATAAAATAAAGTTGAATTGTTTTTGTATATGCAATAAGCTGTTTTCACAAGTTATCTTGGAGAACATATAAAAATAAGCTGAAAAATGTAATTAGTTGTTTTAAAAAATTCTTCCAAACAGTCTCACAAAACTTATGCCAGTAGATAAGGCCAAATAAGCCAATAAGCCAATACATACAAGCCCTTAGTATTAAAACCCAGTTTGAATAAATGGCTTATTTTGCAGCTTATAGCATAAGCCCTTATCATGTTCAGCCCTTATAGTTTCAATAACAAAATATAAAACTAAATTATTTTGGTATAAGCAATAAACTGTTTTAATAAGCTAACTTGGAGATCCAATGAAAATAAGCTGAAAACAGCTTATGAACATAATCAGCCAATCCAAACGGTCTAAAATAAGTTAATCAAACAGGCCTAAGTATTGCAATGTATAATAATGGAATTAGAACAAAATACAATTGCATTGCTTTGAAACTAAGAATCTAATAAATTGGAATGACGATAATACCTCAAGTAAAAGGGAAGGTTTTGAATTCAATTGATTCAAAAGTTGAATATAAACAGGGTGAGATCCAATCAAATATTCAGAATTCTGATCCAAAATAGATGAAACCCTAACAGAATCAGAAGCTACACGAATCAAATCTTTCGTCAAAATTGCGACTTTGTCCTCTTGATTTGGAGGTTTGAACAATGAAACAAGGTCTAAGACGTGGTTTGGTATTTGTTCGGTGGATTCTGGATTTGGAATGGATGTTGAAGGTTTGAGAAATGAAACTAGGTCTAAGACCTTGTTTGGATTTTGCGGCGTATTCGAATATCGTTTGATGAATGTGGGATTTGAAAGGGTATGCAATTCGTTGCATTTGGAAGATTTTGATGCTTTCGAAGTGAATCTCCAAAAATGTTTCATTGTTGATGGTGAAGGATTTTGCGGGTTTTGCAGAGAGGGATTAAAACCCAAAATGTGAGATTTTGCGGGTTTCACGACCACCAAAGCACCAACATTGTTTTGTGTCATCTGCAATTGATGTCATTTTTAGTGAGCTACATCAATTTCACGTAAACACTTATAAATTAATTGCAAAAACAGTTCCAACAAAATGCATTACCGATTTGACAGCATCATAAACAGTGTCATCTGTGGTGCACCAAAGCCAGGAACCATCAGCACCTTTACCTTTTCCTTGCAAGATGTCTGAAATTGTGGTGCTCTCGAAACCATGCTCCTCAATACGAGCAGGTGTAGCAGACTCAAACCGTGAAAAGGCAATTGGCTGCAACAGGGGATTCACCATGCGGACTTGTTGCAAAACATCATTTTTAATGACGATCCTGTTTGACAAAAATGATCGCAATCCTCCTTGCATTTTGGCTGGCTAATAATCAAATAGTGCCTCTTAGAATTTCAATGTAGTAATTTATAATGCACATGTTCATGTAAGAAAAGGTGACGAGTTTTGAGGATAACCAATACATACATATAAGCCAACCCTCTAGAATATGAAATTTATAAGTGATTCTGGAATGACGGAGTCTATTACTAAAATTCGAGACAGATGCAGTAAATTCACCCTTCATGCCAACAATATTGTACTAATGAAATCATGAAAATCAACATGAATGAAAAGTTTGTCAAATTTACCAAACATGACTAACACATTGAAGTCATTCCCTTACCAAGAACATTTATCAAACAGTTTATGTTCAACCAGCAACAAATCAAATAAACGAATGTAAACCAGAGTCTATAATAATGTGAATTTATTGAATGAATGTTGCCAAAATCTCAAAATCCACAACACAGGTTACAGAATCAAAATCACGAAATCAAATAAGAAGAGGAAGAGGAAATTTACTCACTAATGGTGACAACTGCGAGATAGCGATTCTTCTACTTCGAATCGAAAAACCAGAGAAGGTTGTAGGTGGTGGTCGCGGCAAGGCTCGGCGTGGCGGCGACGGTAGAGAAGGTTTAGTGCGTTTTGTTTTAATAGTTTTTAATTTATTAAAAACGAGTAAATAGTCACTTTAGTCCCTGACTCTGCACCTCGCTGTCACATAGGTCCCTGACTCCGGATTAAATACAAAGAAGTCCCTGACTCTGCACTTCCGTTATCACTTCAGTCCCTGACGTTAAATAATTCTGTTAAATGTGTCACTGAAAGTATAAAATTATCACTTTAGTCCCTGAACCAAAAATCAATATCCTCAACTTGAATCTAAAATCTCTAAATCTCAAATCCTTAAATATCATCCCTAAATTCCTTGAATTGAAAATCTCAAATCCATAATTTATTATCTGATTTGACAATATTAATATAACATTTTTTCTTTGTCAAAATATAGCGTTTTTTATTTTAAATAATTTTTTTTTACTCAATTTGTTGTTTAATGTTGTGGACAAAGTTTTACCGTTAAGCATAAAAAATTCATAAAACTTTCAATACAATTTATAGAACATACAATATTCAATATATCTAAAGAAAAA
>Ga0228710_1011112_pt1 | contig 11761 bp, 9 predicted proteins | sample MedpolnodulmetaG_FD_177995 | JGI IMG/M metagenome (GOLD analysis project Ga0228710, IMG submission 177995) | Root nodule microbial communities from Medicago polymorpha collected in Santa Monica, California, United States - pink nodules | ecosystem: Host-associated > Plants > Roots > Nodule... | reverse complement strand
ACTAACAGTAAAATGATGTGTTATCTATGTAGCTCGAACACATTTACCTCCATATCTAAAACATAAATCTGTTTATGTCTTCTTGTTTGGCACGAAGACATACTTGATAAGTGATTCTTTGATGGAAAGCAACTCTGGGAATTCTTTCTTTAATTTGGCACCATCCATCTCATTGTTGCTTCGAGCAGCGACAATCACCTTGGCTTGCTCTTCAAGCGTGAAATTCTGCCACTTGAAACTGGGGTCAATGTAATCCCTATACATCTCAAGGATCTCATTGTGGCTCACAGCACCAGGGTTAGTGAAGTTCCAGATTCCACTCAAGTTTCTCTTTGCCATCTCGATTGAAATAGGTAGAAGTTCATCCAATACTGTCATGCTGTTTGGAATGTTGACAACTTTGTTATAACGAGAAATCTTTGTGATGAAGTTGCGTGGGTTGCTCAGATCAGATGAAATCGGCATGCGAACCCTAAGGGTGCATACATTGTCATATTCTCTCAAGAGTTCCTCAACCTGATCAAAATTCAATTAAAAGTTACTGTTTGAAAAACATTCATAATGCAAAGGTGATAAATAAGATCGTTCTATTCAAGGAAACTTACCATAGCTTTAGTTTTGGAATAGAAAGATCCCATGAAATTGGGCTTGTCTTCCTCCTTAAAACCAATGCCTGAGCCTTCTGGATGTGCTGCATCATACTCAAATATGCAGCCAGTAGCATAATTTATCATTAAGATCCCGTGCTCTCTGCACACATCAGCCAATGTTAAAGTGCCAGCAACATTGGCACGGATGGTTTCTGTTTTATGAGTTTCGCACCAATCAACATTGGGTCTTCCAGTGACACCTGCAGCATTAAAAACATGGGTTGGCTTCACAGTCTGAATATCAGAAATGAGTGATGCACGATCTTCTAGACGACCCTTTGCATATTCATATGGAATTCCTTGCTTTTCACACAATTTCCCCAGCAAACCTCCAATCCACCCTGTCCTACCAAACAGCAAGAACTTCAAAGGATGTTTCTCCGGAGTGGCAGTGTTCTTGGTTGATGGGACCACCATACGAGTATTAGATGAATTGACTGATGCGGGATTTTTGCCTTCGGATCCTTCAAAATGTCTCTCCATTCCACCAGGCATCATCAACATCCTCGGATGAGGAAGCAATGCACCACTGACATCCCCCCACCAATCAGGATTTTTGGTATACCATTCTATGGTTTTCTTCAGTCCTTCTTCCCATGTGGTCCTCTCAGCCCAACCGATGTTTTTCAGCTTCTGATCATCGAGAAAGTATCTCTGGTCATTAAACGGCCTGTTCTCAACGAATTTAATACTAGCTTCTGGATCCATCGAGAAAAGTCTGCATATATCCTTGGCTACGTCAATAACTCCCCTTTCCTTCTTTGTCCCGATATTGTAAACATGGCCAACCTCTCCCTTGTGAAGAACAACTTCAAATGCCTCAGCAACATCTTCACAATACAAATAACTCCTCACATTAGAACCATCCCCATGAATCGGAAGAGTCTTTCCTTGCATTGCCAGAAGGATGAACTTTGGAATCAACTTCTCAGGAAACTGATTTGGCCCATAAACATTGTTTCCACGTGTTGTGATAACAGGTAACCCGTATGACCTACCATATGCCATGACAAGCATTTCCGCTCCTGCTTTTGTTGCAGAGTACGGGTTTGTGGGAAGAAGTTGAGAAGCCTCATGGTTTCCAACAACAGCATCTTCATCAGTCTCCCCATAGACCTCATCAGTACTGACATGAATGAACCTTTTGATCTGGCCAGTAACCTTGCAGGCTTCTAATAAGACATGAGTTCCGTATATGTTGTTCTTTGTGAATTCAAAGCTATTACCAAATGAGTTGTCGACATGAGTCTGAGCAGCAAAGTGCATTATCGTGTCAATCGACTCGGTAATAAGCAAGTAGTTGACAAGATCAGCACTACCAATATCCCCCTTCACAAACTTAAAGTTGGGAGATGATTTCGAAGGAAGGAGGTTCTTTAAATTAGAACAATAATCTAGTTTATCAAGCACAACAATTTTGTACTCAGGATGGCTTCGGACAAGCCGGTTGGCAACATGAGATGCAATAAATCCAGCTGCCCCCGTAATGAGGATATTCTTCGGTGTATACGAAGCCATGTCAGGCTTACCTATGTTCAATAAAAATCACAATCAAACACGAATTACAATATATATCAATCAATTAAAACCACAAACAAAATCATACTATAGCAGGAACACTAAGAAGCAATCAAAACACAGCTAGAGATATTAATTTCAAAACTTTCACGCTACGCTACGAAAATTCAAGCATTAGAAATAAAACATTACAATAATACAGAAGATTACATTATTCAGGTATTAGAAATAAAATTCAACCCCAAATCAGAGAATTACAGAGCATCCATAAAATCACATATTAAAGCATAAGTAAAAGAAGCTTATAATATAATAATTAAATGAAAACAGATCTAATTTATTTATAAAATAGAAAAGCAGGTATGAAATGATGACGTGGTGATCATGAATCGGTTTCACAAATCATGTAATAGATCCGTAAAAAGAAGCAATACACAGACATAAAAAAAATAAGAAAAACGTAAATGAGGCAAATCAGGATCATAATATATCATGGAAAGTGAAAAGGAAGGAAAAAGAGTGTTGAAAAACTTACAAAATGGCAATGAATGAGATTTGGTGTGAGTGAGTCTCCTTGAAGAAGAAAAGAAAATGGTGAAGCTACGAAAGCGTACAATGTATATATGTAGAAAAAACGAGACAGTTAAGGGGAACCAGGGGATGGCTTAAATTACATAAACACCCTCACACTTTCACTCAATTACGCCTCTCTGTCCGTATCGGGTATTTATTGATTTTGTGATTCATTTACCGGTAGGTGGGATTTAATAATGATTACTACCATCCCCGTCTCTAGTTATAAGAGGCTCCTTTTCAATAATAACAAAAATTTTAAAAATTAAAAGTGGTAATAGATTTGTTTGTAATTGTTATTGTTTTTACAATTTTATTCTTTGAGATAGAGAGTTAGTATATATTTTCAATATAATATTTAATGTTGATTTAAGAAAATAATATAAAATAAGTTAGTGCATATTTTATGGAATTGTGTATTAATTTGCACCATACTTACTATCATACATAGATAGGATAGGATTTGATGCCATGCCATCGATTATTGAGAATGGGATGATGGAAAATTAGGCTACCTTTGATTGCTTTCTTAATTTTTCTTTTTCAAATATTTGTGTAATTTTTTATTTTTTTTTTGGGAGATAATTTTACTACAATTAATTAAAAAAAACCAAAAGATTATTACTTACTCTTATTAGTGGGCGTGAGTATACAATTTATAATTTAGAAAAGAAAAATGTTAATTAGTGCCCCGGTACTTGTTAAGAACCTTAAATGATAAATTTTTATAAAAGTTTGTGTAATTAGTAAATTGGAAATTGAAAACTTTAACATTTTTAAAGAATAATTACTTAATTTATCATGTTTAAAGAGTGTCTCGATGACACTTGTTAACAAGACCTTTTGGAAAATGCTAACAAGTACCTTTAACATACTTGTTAAGAAGTTTAAAAAAGAAACTTGAACATTTTTTTCCCTAGAGAAAAGAAACTTGATCATTAAAATTGTGCATTCAACTCATTGAAAGAATAAAAAATAACTTTTTCTACCTAAATTTCATCATCCATTTCTAATTTTGAATAACAAGTGCTTATGACCCTTATTCTAATTATTTTGAAGTAAAACATAACATGTACAGTCTTTAAAAAAATGTCTGCAACATGAATCGAACTCGATTTTCCCAAATTTGGATTCATGTTGGAAATATATTAAAATCGAGTTCGAATATATTAAAAGGAAATAATTCAAATTTAGATGCTAATGCATGTTATAAAAGGAAGCAACTCAAACTCAAATGTTAAAAAGCGACATCACATGAAATGTTTTTCAAAAGAAAAACAATTCAAATTTAATGAGATGAACAATTTTTATGATCACAATGTAATGAACCTATTCTCTTTGTGCAAAATTTGATTCTTAGCCGATTGGAGGTGTGATCATTTGAGGTCATGATAGCCTTGTTGATTTACTGATTCCCTAGCTGATAAGATGACATGTATACTAATTTGCAATTGAGACAATAATCTCTTTGTTAGATCAAGCGATTAAGTAGAGAAAGGGGGTTGAGAATTGGTTTGAAGAGAACATTCGTCGGGTAGTCGGTGATGGGAGGGATACTTTCTTTTGGTATGATAAGTGGGTCGGGGATATTCCGTTGAGGTTAAAGTTTCCTCGCCTCTTTGAATTGGCCGTGGAAAAAGAGTCTAGTGTGGAGCATATTGTGAGGCTCAGGTGGGAGATAGATGGTGGGGCGTGGGTGTGGAGACGTCATCTATTTGCGTGGGAGGAGGAGAGTGTGAGGGAGTGCTCTATTTTATTACACAACAATGTTTTGTAGGATAATGTTCACGACACTTGGAGGTGGCAATTAGATCTTGTTCATGGATACTCGGTGCGGGAATCCTATCAGTATATTACTAGTTCAGGTGACATGGTGGATAGGAATCTTGTTGACGACGTTTGACACAAGCATATTCCTTCAAATGTGTCTCTGTTGGTGTGGCGCCTTCTTTGTAATAGAATTCCTACCAAAGTCAACTTGGCACATCGTGGTGTTTTGCCTTCAACTGACACGGCTTGTGTGGCTGGTTGTGGTATATCTGAAACCACTCAACACCTTTTCCTTCAATGCAATATTCCATCAAAGAATCACTTATCAAGTATGTCTTCGTGCCAAACAAGAAGACATAAACAGATTTATGTTTTAGATATGGAGGTAAATGTGTTCGAGCTACATAGATAACACATCATTTTACTGTTAGTTCCACTCAGTTACTGTGTAGACTGTGGCTAGTATTACAATTCCATTATTATTAGGTAATTTTCCATAATTATTAATTTCAATTTCTTAGTGTTGTCTGGTACTTGCAGCCTAAGATAGATGTCTTGTTATGAAAGCTTGTGATCTGCAACCTTTTTTTTCATCTTTGTAAGGCTTGTATTCTTTTATTGCTCATCTAGAATGAAAAATTGAAATAAGAGATGTTTTATAATTTGACGTTATTATTGAGATGTACTTGGTTATTTATCTGTAATACATAGTGAAGATCATGTAATAAAAGAAATTATTTATCATTTTCTTAAACTAAAAGAAATGTAAATTTCGTATCTGTATTCAGATGTTAAACATAAGGTATGTGTTTCTTTATAGATCCGACTCTTTTAAAGTGAACAACTCACTTTAAACTTTAGAGTGTAAATAGAGCAATATCAATAGTTAATTAATAAATTAAGATAAATATTATAAATACATTATAATAAATTTTAGTCCTTTATACCGTTTTTTCAAGACATGAAAATGATCTTTTCTAAAAGCATGAATATTTAATTATGGTTGGGTGTTTGTTTAGCCCCTTGCCTCCTTCCTCTTTTTTTTCCTTCAAATTACAACCTAAGACACTTGCTAGAATTTTTGAAATGACATAAACGTCAATTAAATAAATTTTTTTGTTTCTGACAAAATTTGTGCATTGATTTCCGTTTTTGTTTTAGGGTTGTATGAGAAAAAAGCTTACATGGATTTTTTTTTGGTCAAGAGCTTACATGGATTTTTAATCCTCGTATTTTCACTTATTTGCAATTTTAGTTCTTCATTTTTTAAAATCAGAAAATATAGTCCTTTTTTTTTTAAATTTCATTTTTCCTCACTATTTGAATTTAAATTTATGGCTTTTATAGGTTTATTGAAAAAAAATGATGTATCTGGACTATAATATAGACTAAAGACGTTAATTATTCAATAAATTTAAAAAGTAAATTGTTTCTTATAATAAGGATCAGATAGACTATTGATGACAAATATAAATAAGTATTTTTTCTCTCTCTCTCTCTCTCTCTCTCTCTCTCTCTTTATATATATATATATATATATAAAAGTAAAAAATACACAAATGTTGTGGGACATAAAATCTGACATAGTCAATCCACGTGGTTCAACCTGAACGGATAACACAACCAATAAATGTTGCACCATGGATCCAACCCTAATCAATTCTAACAAACGAATACAAATCACAATGGGTGGGCGCTTGGGTACTTGAACGAAGTACAATAGTTTCAGCTCTAATAGTGAAATGCCTTGCTAGGATCGTAGCAATTGGTAATTTGTTTAGGTCCTCTGTATTCCTGCGACATCCTCCTGCATTTATAAGGAGAAACCCTAGAAAGAACCGGAATGCTCCATCGTACGCTCCCTATTTTTTGACTCATCATCTGCCTTTCGCACCTTAGTTCCTGGTACACGTCATCTGGGGTAGGGATTGAATTCGAGTGGAGTTCCTGCTTTTTTAGTTTCCATAAACAATACTTTAAATATGCCATTTTTAAAAGAAAATAAGAGGATCTCAACACTTCTCACTGCTGGTAATTATTTTAGAGTTTGAGACTCATCTTACAAAATTATTCCTTTCGTCTCATATTATGTGACACATTTGACTCAGTCACGCATAATTTTGATCTTAAATATCTTTAATAATCTATCAAAAAAAATTATGAAAGTTTAATATTTTGCAAATTTCATCGAGACAAATCCAACATCTAATATGCTACAACTTATCCTTTTATATGAGTAAAATATAATCAAAGTATGTTATGTGAATAATACACATTTTAAATAATTTACGATGAGATCGATAGTGTGATTTATAAGTGGAGACACTTATAAATACATGTTAATATGTTATATCAAATCATATTTTGTACAAATGAGACTTTTAACAAATATTTTATTCCAAATCCAAAGTTTGTAAACTATCAGGATTTTCTTATTCATTCCTTCAGAAAAAGAAGGATTTTCTTATTCATCTACCACGCCAAGCACGCGAGGCTTATTTAATTTTAAATCCGCGAGCCTCACGAGGCCTCACGCTACACACGAGATTAATTTATTTATTTTCTGAAATGGCGGGGAAAAAAATAGAATAGTGCTAGGAACACTCTCTTTTTAACACCACTCATTTTATTATTGGTTTAAATCAAGATGAGTCTTACATAGAAAATGAGTTCCACTTAAATTGGTGGAACATACAATAGCTTCATCCAATAAGAGAGTGAGTATTAGAGAGAGGAAAATTGCTTTTCTGACATTGAAAACTTCATAATAACACAAGTAATTTACTAAATAGCCCCCAATTGTTGTTAACTGCCGTTTTACAAACCGGCAGCAGTTAACTGTCGTTGGTGCCAACGACAATTAACTACCGCAGATGCCAACGGTAGTTAACTGCCGCTACGTGTTTGGTTTCATTTCCAGCATCAATTAACTTCCATTTTTCCTAACCAAATTCTTTCATACTTAAACAAATACATCCAAAATTTTCATCCTTAACATGATAAATAAATTTTTTCATCCAATTGCAAATTCATGAATATAAAATGTACGAAATAGTATTTAACGGGATAAAATTAAAACGCAAGAAATAATATAAAAGGTATGTACGAAAATGTCATTGAAATACGAAAATGTACGGAACATGTCATAATAATACATCATCATCATAGTCAAAAAGTACATAAAAAAAAGCCTAATCAAAATCAACCTTGCTGTCTACCATGCCTCTGCCCCCTGCGCTGCCTGACAATTTGATACGTAAGGGCAGGGCGACCAGTACTGACTATCCGGATCACCTCCTGGACAATCTCCTCTTTAGTCATCTCGCCGCTCCTGGCCACGATATCATCAACTATATGCACCATATCCCGCATGATCGTTAGAGTGTCAGACATCTCTCTGGCATGCTCCTCCTCTATGATCTGCTCCACGTTCACCGACCTGGGAGGAGATCCTTCATCAGGTGGGAGAATATGATGGTGAGAGACTTTGGCATACCAAGCCATGTAGCCAGCGTCATGATGCCATGGTCTCTGACACCTATGTACCCAATGAGGGTAGAACCACGCCTGAGCATCTAGCAGCACAGTGGTCAGCAACTGCGTAGGCATTTGAGCGACAAATTACGGATGTCTGGGAACGTCCTATACAAACTCAAAATGCCTCTTTACCCACTCAGGTAAATGACGGTGCACCCTCTCCTTCCCGCACATCAGCCATCCCGAGTAAGTGCACAGAAGCTGAAAAAGAGTGCATTTTTCTGTGATCACCATAAGTACAAAACCTCACATCATCCACCTCTAAGCGAGCCAGGAGCACGCGGTAATGGTGCACAGCTGTATGCCCTCTGCTAGTAAGTCATCTCCCCGCACATGGCCTATCTGGCTTCCACCTCTTGTTAGGCTTCCTTGGTTAAAGACTTGGCAAATGCTCCAAAATTCATCCCTGCAACAAAAAAATAATACACAAAAATAAGTATTCCAGTTAAATATTAAATAAATCTAATACATTATAAAAACTTCACAAAAATATTTAAATAACATCCTAAATAAATGTAGTCGAACTTAGGAAAAAATAATCTAACATGATGATAAAAATTATAAAATAAATTCATAAATAAATGAAGATAAATATTAAAATATTACCATAAGAAGGGTCGTACAACCAGACATCATTCTGTTATTCAGAATAACAGAATCATCCATATAATCGTACAGGTAAGCTAAGGTCATCCCTCCCCATAACCACTTCCCAATCGCCTGCAAGTCCGCCATACAATCAAGATATAGCAAGTCAATGTGTCTGTTCGTTTTGTTAGTGAACAACACACTACCGACGAGATATAGAAGAAAACTCCTCACACACCACTGCCTCCTCCTGCCTCTCTCCTGCATCTCCTCCCTCGTCTGTGGGTCCTCCAACCGTCTAGCCTCTGTCAGGTGGGCTTCATAAAGCCGCTTCATTGTGGAATAACTGATATGACCAGCAGACTTAGTCTTTACCTCAGCACGAGCATCTGCTTCTGACATGCCCAACAACCTAATCATCAAATCAAGCCCACGGTCCCGATCCATTGCCACGTCATAGTCCAGCATGCGGCCCTGAATAGGAATGTGGAGGAGATTATACATCGTCCAAAGTGATCGTCATCTCCCCCACAGGTAGATGAAAACTACTGGTCTCCGTGTGCCACCGATCTCGCAAAGAGCACGTACCATGGCATGAGTCACACTAGAATACCCGGTGTGTATCAAACCATGTAGGCCAGACGCCTCCACAGGATCCCAAAACCACCTCAAACCCTCCTCCGGCGTACCAAGCTCTCTCACCTTTCTCCCTGCATTTATTCACTTGTACTCCCCATCATACCACATCTGAAAATCAAATTAATTAAGAGATTGTCACTACAAATTTTAAAGAATTTAAACACTTACGCTACATACTTTAAAAAATTTAAACACTTACACTAAAGAATTTAAAGAATTTAAACACTTACGCTACATTCTTTAAAAATTTTAAACATCCTCTGGCACCTCCTCATCATCTGCCACCTCCTCGTCCTCTGCCTCGTCCTGTGGCTGATAAAACATTCAATCCTCCTCCATCCGATCATATCCAACAAAACCCTCCTCATACACAGCATAATCATGCGCTTGTGTCGGATCAACCACCTGGGAGGAGTAATCCATATGTGACTGCGAGCTCTCTACACCTGGCCTCGTGTCCCTACGCCTCCGAGTCTTTGGGACATATGGGTTTTGATCCACCTTTTCTCTCTGAGCGCTAGCGGTACTCGCCACTTTACCTTTGCGCATCTTATCTTCTCTAATAAGCCGTTGCTGCTCATCCTCATCCCTAGCCATATATTTACAAAACAAATTAAAATAACATAAATACGTGGACAATGTATTTAGGCATTTCCTAAAAACTATATACTTTTAAGGCATTGAACATAACATAAAAATTCAAGCAAGTAACATGTAACATGTAACATATCACAAATTAAACTTAGGTATTCATACAAATGCACACTTAGAATCATTCAACAACTTAGGCATCTATGTAACATACCACATTATGTCATTCTTCAAACTTGCCAAAAAATGTAAAAATCCAAGCTTATAATAATTATAACATATATACATTATAAAATTGAACATATTTGAAAAAAAATTACACAAAAATAGCAACATTTTCTCACTTAGGCATTTCACCAAACACCTTATGTGTATTCTAAATTAGGAGCACAATTAGTGTTATTTGAACATCTAAACATCTACATTGTACCTACACTTACTCTAAACAACAATTCCAGCATAAACAATACATTAAAACATCTAAATCATGCTTAATTTTCAATTTTCTAATCTAATGTGAAACTAACATTTTGCTCAAAAATATGTAAAATAAAACCCTAAACAAACTACATTGCTTGCAAATATGAAGAATATAACTTACTTGTGAATTAATTGATGAAATTTGGTTGATTTTCGAGCAAATTGAAGTTTGGGTGATTTTTGGTTATAGTTGAGAAGTTTTGCACGTGTATTGTGTAACGCCCTATTTCTATTAAAGTGATAATACACGCGAATAATATAAATATTCAAGAAATAGACGCTACATCTACACATCAAAATTCAAACAACATGCATATATAAGATTCATCAACAGTCGCAGTGGATATAAGTCATACATCTTCAAAATATACATGTCGTAAGATCAACATACATCCATAAATAAGATCTCCAAAACCCGACAAATGGGCAAAATTTCCATAACATAAATAAATCCAGAGTATCATAAAACTGATAATGGAGATTAGCTCCCGCTATCCAAGCAATCACCAAGCAACTCACCGAAAGCAAACTAGTCCTGCACTTCGTCTACCCATTCATACAAATAGGTAGGCAGTCAAAACCACTGGGGGTAAGCTTCACATCAATCATAATCAACATAAACAGTTTGACATAAATGAATCAAATCAAGTCTCAAATAATTAACATGAGTAATTAATTTCCATAAACACATTCACACAACAATTCCAGATATCACAAGCATGTATCCATCAAACACACTTACCATCAACATTCATCATTCAAATGCAACAATTAAGACTCATGCCAATATGATACGTGCCTATACTCGACACATATATGCATGTGGTACCAAATCACCTCAAGGTCGTCACCCATGATGCAACAAAAATATCATATGTAAGATTTCACACCCGTCTTACATTATCACCGAAGTAAAAGAGTAACCTGTTGAACCAAAATCTCTTTTAATGTTTTAAGGATTACAAACATATTTTAAATAAATCATGTTGTTATTACTAATGATTTTTGTGAGAATTATTTCATCAAAGAATGCTCTCAAGATCGATCTTGTACCGTAAGCAAGCTCATAAGCAAGACGCGCAAGAGGACAAGGTTGAACCTTTTATTTAAGAAGAATAAATCATGAGGATCAAGAAATAAATGTTGTTTCACCATTTTAAGGAATATCTCATGTATTGATTTGGACAAATAAATGGGCTTTGAAGAATGGTTTGACCCATTAAAGAAAAGATCCATTTTCTTAAAATATCTAAGTGACATAAGCAAGAGATCATGGCATGACATCCCATTTATTTTATTTTTGGTAGAGTTTAGAGTCCTATTTAATTGATTTATGTGATTATGTGATTTGTTTATTTAATTAAATGGTTTTATTAATAGTTAGTAAGAATAAGATAGGAATTAGAATATTTTAG
>Ga0228710_1011110_pt1 | contig 11761 bp, 13 predicted proteins | sample MedpolnodulmetaG_FD_177995 | JGI IMG/M metagenome (GOLD analysis project Ga0228710, IMG submission 177995) | Root nodule microbial communities from Medicago polymorpha collected in Santa Monica, California, United States - pink nodules | ecosystem: Host-associated > Plants > Roots > Nodule... | reverse complement strand
AACAGCAAAAGATCACCACCGCGCGCATGGAGCGCGAGGAAGCGCTCGAGCTCGGCCGGTACATGCTGACCGACGATGCCCGGCGAGAGATGGTCAAGGCCGTGGCTGAAGCGTTCAAGGTCATGGAACAGGCCATCCCCGAGATGGCGAAGGCGATCGCCGCGCAGTTCTCGGTGTCGACCCATGATGCGACCCATGTGCTGCTGAAGGCCTTCCGGGACCATCGGGCCAAGAAGGCGCGCGACTTCGCCGACGCAGCGGCCGAGTTGGACGAGCATGTCGAGGACGAGCAGCAATGACCGTGTTGTTCAATCCCGAGCGGCTGGCTCTCAGCGTGCTCGCCGAGATCTGCGAACCGCCGCCGGCAGTCGATTATCTCGACTGGGCGAAGCGGAACATCGTGTTCTCGGAACGCATCACGGACCATCCGGGGCCATACAACGAAGACCTGGTGCCGTTCTTCTCGGAGATCCTGCGAGCGTTGTCGCCGGAAGATCCGTGCAACATCGTCAGCCTCGCGAAGTCGGCGCAGATCGGCGGTACCATCTGCGCCAACATCTTCACGCTCGGCTCCCTCGACATGGCGCCCGGCGATTTCCTCTATGTCCACCCGACCGAGGAGAACGCCGCCCGCTGGTCGAAGACGAAGCTGATGCCGCTGGTGCGCGAGATGCCGGCGGTCGCCAAGCTGTTCTCGCAAAACAGCCGCGATGCGAGCAACTCGGTGCTCTACAAGGAACGCATCGACGGGCGCGGCGCCATCCAGGCGGCCGGCGCCAACTCGCCGGCAGGCCTGTCGATGATCTCGCCGCGAAAGCAGGTCCAGGACGATCTTGCCAAGTGGCAAATGAACGAGGCCGGTGATCCGGAGGTGCAGGCGGACAGCCGCAGCAAGGCGTTCTTCAACGGCAAGGTCTTCAAGATCTCGACGCCGATGGTCTCGCCGGGCTGCAAGATCACGTCGAACTATCAGGAAGGGACGCAGGAGACCTACCATGTCCCGTGTCCGCACTGCCAAGAGCTGCAGGAGCTGCGCTGGGAGAACATGCGGGATCACATCGATCCCGAGCATCCCGAGCAGGCACATTTCGTCTGCATCCATTGCGGCTGCGAGATCCACGAGCACCATCGCGAATGGATGGTGAAGCCGGAAAACGGGGCGAAGTGGGTCGCCAAATATCCGGAGCGCGGCCGCCGCCATCGGTCCTTCCGCATCTGGATGGCCTATTCGCCGTTCGAACGATGGGAGAACCTGGCGCGCGAGTGGCTGACGGTCCAGGCCGGCGGACCGGAGAACCGGGAAAAGGGATCTGGCGCCGAGCAGACGTTCTGGAACGACTGGCTCGGGCTCGCCTTCGAGGCGGACAACAAGGCGATCGATTGGGAAGTGCTCCGCGATCGCGCCGAGGACCACGGTTTTCAGCGCGGTGTCATCCCGGCCGAGGCGCTGGCGCTGGTGCTTGGCATGGACGTGCAGGGCGACCGTGTCGAGTGGCTGCTGGTCGGCTACGGCAGGAATCGGTACCGGGCCGTCATCGATCATGGCGTCATCGACCATCGCGCCGGCAGCCACCTGGCGGACGCGAAGGAACATTCCGGCCATATCTCGGAGCCGGAGGTTCGCGCCGCCCTCGACCGGCTGCTGCAGCGCGAATGGCTCGACGATGCGGGCCGCAAGCGCACTGCCGATCGGGTTGCGATCGATGGCAACGCCTACACCGACGACGTCTGGAACTGGGTCCGCAAGCATCCGAAGTCACGCGTCATCATGGTGCGCGGCGGCAATACGGAAGCCGCGCCGCCGATCGTGCAGACGAAAGAGTATGACCGGAAGGGCAAGCCGAAGAAGCAGAAGTGGTCATCCCGCTTCTTCACCTTCAACGCCTCGGCCTTCAAGATTCGGCTCTATCGGGACTACAAGAAAGACGATCCGGAGCAGGCGGGCTACATCCGTTTCGCCCGCGGCTTCGGAGACGATTTCTACCAGCAGGCGACATCGGAAGCCCGCGTCCCGGAGAAGACCCGGAGCGGTCACACTCGCTACGTCTGGAAGCTCTCCGAGGGCAAGCGCAACGAAATCATCGACATGCTCAATCAGAGCCTGGCCGGTGCCTATCGCTGGGGCGTGCCCTATTGGACCGATGAGGAATGGGACGCGATCGCCGATCGGCTCGGGCGGCTTGAAGCGCCGCAACAGGGTGATCTCGAGGATCATCTGAACCAGATCGCCGTCAAGACCGAACCTGCCGCAGGCGAGAGCGCCGCGGCAGAACAGCAATCGCCGCTCGTCGCCGCCGCCCTTGCGCGTGCCGCCCGGGCAGCGCAGCGAAACCGCTAGGAGGATCCATATGGCACTGACCGAACAGGAACGCGCCGTGCTTCTGGCACGGCTCGACGAAGCACGTGAGGCCTTGCACCAGATGGAGATCGGCCGCGCCGAGGTCTCGCTCAGCTATAACGGCGAGAGCGTCACCTATGCCGCGACCAACATCGGCGCGCTTCGCCAGTACGTCCGCGACCTCGAAGCGAAGCTCGGCCTTCGCCGCTTCGCCCGGGCGCGCAGCCGTGGAGTGATCTTCGGATGAGCGGCGAAGTCACGATCCTCGGCCCCGACGCGAAGCCGCTTTCACCGGCAGTGCGTGCAGCTGCCCGCGTGCAGGTCGCAAAAAACCGGCTGATGGCGTCTTCGGCCTATCAGGGTGCGTCCTATGATCACCCGTCCTTCGCCAAATGGCGGCCGGGCACATGGTCCGGTCAGTCGGCGCTGACCTGGTCGCGCTCCGAACTGGTCGACCGGCTGAACGACGTGGCACGCAACGACGGCTGGGGCGCCGCCGGCACCTCGCGCCTCGTCGACAACATCATCGGCTCGGGCTGGACGCTTGCAGCGCGGCCGAACCATGTCTCGCTCAACATGACGTTTGAGCAGGCGGAGGAGATCGCCGACAAGATCGAGGCCCTGTGGCGCGATTACACGCAGGACGTCGACAAATGGTGCGACGCCGAGCGGACGAAAACCATGGCCGGCGTTCTCGGCCTTGCTGCCCGTCAGCGGTTCGGTCCCGAGGGCGAGGCCTTCGGGGTCATCGTCTGGCAGGACAATGCGCCGCTGTTCCAGACGGCAATCCATGTCGTCGATCCGGCCCGGTGTTCGAATCCGAGCGGGCGCATGGACGAAGAATTCCTGCGCGACGGCGTTGCCATCGACGGTTACGGCGCACCAGTCGGCTACCACTTCCGCAAGTCGCATCCCGGCGAATTCTTCGCCGGCAATACCGGCCTTTGGCACTGGGAGTATGTCGAGCGGGAGACCGAATGGGGGCGCCCGATCGTCGTGCACGCCTACGAGCAGAAGCGCGCCGGCATGACGCGCGGCGTTTCCGACTGGGCTCCGGTCATGCGGTCGATCAAGCAGTCGACCGATTACGAGGACTATGAAAGCCAGGCGGCAATGCTGAACGCCGTCATGGCTGCCTTCATCGAAACGCCCTTCGATCCGGAGGAGATGCTCGAGGCGATGGGCGCGGATTACGGCAATGACGGTATCGCCAAGCTCTTCGGCGAAATGTCGGCCGCGCAGAAGGCGTATTACGGCGCCGCACCGATCGATTTGCCCGGCGTTCGCATCAACACGCTGCAGCCCGGCGAAAAGGCGACGCTGACCAAGCCGGAGCACCCGAACGCCAATTTCGAGGCCTTCGTCAATGCGGCGCTGCGCAAGGTCGCGAGCGCGATCGGCGTCACCTACGAGCAGCTCACCATGGACTGGAGCCAGGTGAACTATTCGTCGGCACGCGCCGCACTTCTGGAAATCTGGCGCGGCTTCACCGCCAAGAAGGGCGGCTTCGCCTCGCAGTTCATGGCACCGATCTATCGCGCATGGCTCGAGGAAGTGTTCGACAAGGGCCTGATCGAGCTCCCGGCGGGAGCCGTTCCTTTCGAGCTGAACCCGGCAGCCTGGTGCCATGCCGACTGGATCGGTCCCGGCCGAGGCTGGATCGACCCGCTGCGCGAGGCGCAGGCCGCCAGCGAGCGGCTCGCCGGCAATCTCACCACGCTCCAGCAGGAAGCGGCCGAGCAGGGGCGGGACTGGAAGATGGATGCACAGCAGCGCGCCCGGGAACGGGCGTTCTACGAGCGGCTCGGCCTCGATCCCGACCCCGGCAAACCCGAAGCCAGATCGCAGGCGAGTGCCGCTCCGCCAGCCGAGCCGGGCGACGAGACCGAGGAAGAAGTCAACGGCCGGACTTCGGCACGGCATCCCGCCGGCATCCCGAGGATCTCCAGAAGGAAAACGGCATGAGGAACTATCCCGAAATCGCCAGTCGGATGTTCGGCACGCCGCTGATGCTGCATCCGTCGAAGGGCGACATCATTGCGCGGGCTTTTGGCCCGCGCGTGCTCGGCAGCCCGGACGCTCCAGCGCATGTCGCCGGTGGCGAAGAGATGGGCCTCGTCGGCGAGAAGCTTCGGGATGCCACCGACTATTGGGATGACGCCCTTTACAAGGGGCCGGAGCTCGTTGCGCCGGGCATTGCGCTGATTGAGATCGAGGGATCGCTCGTCAACAAGGGCAAGTGGATCGGCAAATCCTGCGGCATGACCAGCTACGAAGCGATCGGAGTGCAGGTCCGTGATTGCATCGAGCGCGACGACCTCAAGGCCGTCGTGTTCGAGGTCGACAGCTATGGCGGCGAGGTGACCGGTGCGTTCGATTGCGCCGAGCAGATCTTCGAGCTTTCGCAGTTGAAACCCACCATCGCGGTCCTGACGGATCATGCGTGCTCGGCCGGTTATCTGCTGGCATCACCTTGCCGGCAGCTGGTCATTCCGCAGACCGGTATCTGCGGCTCGATCGGTGTCATCTCGATGCATGTCGACATGAGCGCCTGGCTCGCAAAGGAAGGCCTCAAGGTCACCATCCTGAAGGCCGGCGAGCACAAGGCCGACTTCAATCCCTATGAGGCCATCCCCGACGATGTGCTTCAGCAGGAACTCGCCGAGCTCGAGGAGCTTCGCGTCGAATTCGCAGCGACCGTCGCGCGGTACCGTGCCGGCCGGCTGACACAGCAATCCGCTCTCGCCACTGAGGCGCGGGTCTATCGCGGACAGAAGGCGGTTGATGCCGGCCTCGCCGACGCGGTTGCACGCCCTTCGCAGGTTCTCGAAGCCTTCGAAGCTGAACTGAGCCGGACAGCCGGCTAACCCCAACATCAACTGGAGACGACGAATGTCGAACTTGACGCGTAGCAGCGCGCTCACGCGGAGCGTGCTCGCCGCCATTAGCGGCAAGAAGGGCTCCCGGCTGGAAGACGAGCGGCCGGAAGAGATCGAAGACGACGAGAAGGTCGAAGGCACCGAGGACGATACCTCGGCTGAAGATGACGTCTCGGACACGGACGATGACACGTCCGGCGATGACACCAGCGCCGAGACTGAGGAGGAAGAGACCGACGACGGCAAGACCTCAGCAAGCGCCGTCCGCCGCGCCGAGCAGGGTCGCATCCGCTCGATCCTCATGCATCCGAAGGCCGAGAGCAATCCCGGCCTCGCCGCCGAGCTTGCCTTCGGCTCGAGGTTCTACTCGGCCAAGGAAGCGGGTGCGCTTCTCTCCTCCGCTTCCGCCGGCGGTTCGCGCCTCGCTGGTCGCATGGCCGGAAAGAGCCCGACGCTCGGCGCCGGCACGCCGGGCGGCAGCAAGGCCACCGAGAAACAGGCGGTGATCTCCACCGTCCGCTCCACCATCCTGGCCCGTCACGGCCGTAACCGGAAGGATTCCTGATCATGGGAGAAGCAACCTTCGCCCCGAACGACCTGCTCGTTTCCGACGTGCCGGTCATCACCCGCAACGTCACCATCGTCAGCGGTCAGAATCTCAAGCGTGGTGCTGTCCTCGGCAACATCACCGCGTCGGACAAATACACCCTGTCCGCTTCGGCCGCTGCTGACGGATCGCAGACGTCCGCCCTGGTGCTGGCGACCGATTGCGATGCATCCGCCGGCGATGTCGTCGCCGCGGCTTACGCGAGCGGCGCCTTCGATTCGACGAAACTCATTCTGGGCGCCGGACACACGGCCGCTACCGTCGAGGCCGCGTTCCGCAAGGCAGGCGCTCCCCTCTACGTGCGCGTCCTGAAGTAAGCCCGAGATTGAAAGGACACCACACACATGGAAGAACTTCTCCTCTCCACCGCGGAACTCGTTGCGGTTCTGCCGCCTCGCGATCGCCCGGAAGCATTCCTGCGCGATCGCTATTTCTCCACCACGGTCCTTTCCGACATGGAACAGATCGTCTTCGACAAGATCCTGCCCGACCGTGAGCTCGCGCCGTTCGTCCATCCGGACGTGCCGGGTAAGGACTCGGCGAACCGCGGCTTCAAGGCGACCAGCTTCACGCCGGCCTACGTCAAGCCGCAAAATACGCTTCGCCCCGGCGGCAACATGATCCGCATGCCGGGTGAGCCGATCGGCGGCCGCAACTCGCCGGCGCAACGCTACGCCTATAACCTGGCGACGATCATCGACGACCAGGACCAGCGGATCACGCGGCGCGAGGAGTTCATGTGCTCGCAGGTTATCCGCACCGGCCAGGTGATCGTCGAGGGCGAGGACTATCCGACCCAGACCGTCAACTTCGGCCGTAATGCCGCGCTGACGATCGCACTCGCCGGCGCAGCGCGCTGGGGCGAGGCCGGCGTCGACCCGATGGACGATATCGAGGCGTGGGTGCAGCTGCTTTCCGATACCAGCGGCTTCACCGCTCGCGAGGTGCTGCTCGGCCCGGGCGCTGCGGGTCTCCTGAAGAGGTCGCCGCGCTTCCTCGAGGCGCTCGATAACCGGCGCCAGGATGGCGGTATCATGCAGCTGGGGCCGGTCAGCACCGGAGCGGAGAACAAGTATTACGCGGTTCTCGGCACCATCGGCGAGCTGACCTTCATCCAGTATTCGCAGCCCTACACAGTTGGCGGGGTGCGCAACAACTTCTGGCCGTCCATGGGCGTCGGGATCTTCGATCCCTTCGGGTTCATGGGCCACTTCGCCTACGGCGCCATCCTCGACAACGACGCGCTCCTGTCCATGGAGCGCTTCCCCGACATGTGGCGGGAACGGAACCCGTCGCGAACCATCGTCCAGACGCAGGCAGCACCGCTTCCGATCGCTCCGGAGCCGGACGCCAGCCTGTTCGCGCTGGTCCGCTAATCCCTAACCCCGTGTTCGTCTGCATATCCGCCAGTTTCTCGCCGGCGGATATTGGGACTTGAAAGGACGCTCCAATGAGCAAGAAAACCGAGCAGTTCAATGTGACCGTCAAGGTCGGCAAGAAATCCTACGCACCGGGTGAGCCGGTTCCGGTCGGTACCGGCGGGATCACCGCCGAGGAAGCGGAAAACTTCCGCAAGAATTTTGGCGCCTTTACCGCCGGTCCCGACGCCACGTCCGCGGCACCCGTGCCTTCCGTCGATCTCGACAAGCTTCGCGAGGCGATCGAGAAGCTTTCAGCCGACAACGACAAGCTTTCGGCCGACAATGACCGGCTGACGGCGGAGCGCGACAGCGCGATCGGCGATCGCAACACGCTGCTGAAGCAGAACGAGCAGCTTGAGACCGACAATGCGACGCTGGCTGGCGAAGTCACCAAGCTTCAGGCCGAGATTAAAAAGCTGACGGCTCCGCAATGACGCCGCGGCCCGCCATGTTCGAAAGGATGGGGCCGAAGTTCGCCAAGGCCTTCGGCAATGCCGACGCCGTGTTCACGGTCGACGGTGTCGCAAGGCCCGCCGTGCGGGTCATCCTGCGCGTGTGGCGGGAAATCGACCTGGCAGAGGAGCAGGAGCAGGCCGTCGAAGGCACCACCCATCTGCTCGCCGTGTCAGCCTCCACCGTGCCAGGTCTCGCCAGCCAGCGTGACAGCGTCGCGATCGGCGGCGTCACCTACCAGGTCATCAACATCGACGATGATGCGCGGGCCATGCTCCGCATCTCGCTTGCCGGAGACATCTGACCATGAAGACACAGGAACAGGAGCAGGCTCCGGCCGTCGCGGTCGATCCGATGGAGGACCTCTGCCAGGCGCTGTTCTCGAAGGAAGAGGGCGCAAAGAAGAAGGCCGCACGCCAGACCGCCGGCGCCATGACGCAGCGGCCATGGCCGCAACTGCCGTCGCGGCTCCGATCGGCGATCCGCTCCGACATCGGTCGCTTGCTCGACAGTGGCAAGGCGCGCGCACAGATCCTCGAGGCGGGCTATTCGGCGGCTGTGGTGAACCAGACGCTGCGCGACCTCGGCCGCTCGGTCGCCTGACATGGCGCATCTCCGCAGCCAGATCTTCGCGGCCGTTATCGCGCGCCTCTCGGCCATTCCGAAGTTCTCCGGTGCTGACAAGGTGAAGCGCGGCCGCAAGGGCGCCATCCCGCAGGAGAAGTTGCCGGCCCTCACAGTCACCTGGGCCGACAGATCGGAGACTTTGATGGTCCGACCCTCGTCAGGGCCAGCCGGCGAGGACGGTTATGATCGGTCCCTGCCGCTCTCGATCGTCGTGCACCTGCGGGACGATGAGCCGGAAGAGGAATTCGACCGGCTTTGCGTGCTGATCGAGGCTGCGATGGCCTCGGACATCACTCTCGGCGGACTTGCCGTCGAAGCGCTGCTGCAGTCGGAACAGTATTTCGTCAACCCGCAGACCGGCACCTCGCTTCTTGCCGGTTCGCTCAATTATCAGATCGCCTACAAGACGCTCGCCGCCAATCCGGAACAGGCTGCGCTCTAAACGCTCTGCATGCCGTTATCCCGAAACCGCTGCACACTTTTGGGCGGCATGCAGTAGCGCCACCACTCCCACCAGCACGAAGAGGATTTTGCCATGGCTCTCGGCCGTCAGCTCACGCTTGCCCGCTCGACCGGTGCAGGCGCCTTCACCCTGGCCTGCATCACCGAACAGCGATCCCTCGAGATCAACAACGAGGAAATCGATATCACGAAACCGAGCTGCACCGATCCCGGCAGCAAGCTCACGCTGGCGCTGATGTACGGCATCCAGTCCATCCGTTTCAGCGGGCAGGGCGCCTTCGTCGATACCGTCACGATGAAGGCGGTAACCGCCGATGCCGTCAACCAGGTCATCACCGAGTATCAGGTCACGGTGCCCGGCGTCGGCACGTTTGAAGGCGACATGCTCGTCTCGATGACCTTCTCCGGCGACAAGACCAACGAGCTGCAGGCGGACATCCGTTGCGCCATGACCGGCGCTCTTACCTTCGTGCCGGCTGTCTAAGCGGAGAGTTCCATGTTGCCTGCCAATCCATTGCGCGGCGAGGCGGAGGTTCGCATCGGTGCGATCGACTTCCGCATCGCCGTGACCTTCTCCGGGCTCGCTCGTCTCTCCGATGCGATCGGCGCCCGCACCCTCGACGAGCTTTACGGCCGTCTCCTCGGCTTCGAGCCGAAGGCGGTTGCCTGCGCCGTCCGCTGCCTGATCGTGGCGGATCACGAGGATCAGATATCGGCGCTTTCGGCGAAGATCCTCGACGACGGCAATATCTCGGCCGCCGACCAGCTCGCCTGGCGCGAGGCGGTCGAGAAGGCGCTGTCGGCTCACATTGCTGCCGGGACAGTGCGGCGGGACGAGCGGACCGCATCGCAGATTGCGGGAGACGCGGTCCTGGGAAAGCCCGTAAGCCTCTCCTGATTAAGGATCATCTCAAGGCGCTCTACCGTATCGCCACCAACCCGAAGATGCTCGGCTGGTCGCCGGAGACCTTCTGGAAGGCAACGGCGGCGGAATTCGAGATGACCGTGGAGGGGCTTTCGGGGAATGTCCGTGGCAGACCGTTCATTTCGCGCGAGGAGGTTCGGCGCATTGCAGCGGAACATGGCGTTCGTCCATCGCTGAAGGCTAATTCGAATGCGAGGACGATTGGAGGAGTTTAGCTACTACTGATGTTCTTTCTGCTGTAGCAAGGCAGATTCACGTAGCTTCCGTAGCTCCTGCACCTCCGATCGTAGCTCGAGAATTGCTTTCGAGATCTCGGTGGACCCAGAGGGCTCAAACTTGGATTCGAAGCGGGCAAGTATCTCCGCCGTCATTGATCGATGATTGCGTTCGGCCTCGGCCTGAATTTTGTTTTTCAGGTCCTCCGGGATGCGAAGTGCTGCCGCGTCCTTGCCGGCGCCTGCGCATGCTGAACCGCTCCCGACGCGAGAAGATCTGGAGGATTACTTCCTCTTTCTGTGGAGCGAACACCGCCGAGTAGCTGAGGAGCTCGGCATTGACGTCTTGGACCAGCTGACCGTGCACAATTGCGGGGGGCGTGCTCGGTATGAGGAGGCTTGTTCGGCCCCAGCCCCGACGCGTGCGTTAAGGGTCCTTGCTCAGGCCGGATTAGCAGCGTGAAAGCTTCAGAAGCTCTCCTCTGATCCATCCTCATACAAGACCGCCTTCACGCAGGTGGCGGTCTTTACATCCTGCTTTCGCAATTTGAGCAGTCGCCCGAACTTATGGTCCGACCAAACTCGGTGTTCAAGATACTCGCTCCCTAAGGGAATAATCGCATCAGTTCCTATTGGAAGCGCCCCGATCGGCTGGTCCAATGCGTCGTAAAAATATGCCAGACCGCGCATCATTCGAATCTGCTTCGTCGCGTGGGATTGCACTCGAAGGCTGATTTCCACGTTTGACGTGTCCGCTCGCCGAGCCGACCAGTCGGTGATGCTGAGCATCGTTTCGTTGCAGCCGGTGGCCTTCGCTTCCGACGCTACAAACACAAACAGTATCAAGAATAACCTGAGCATGCGCCCCTCCCTGTTGCGGCGGAGCGTAGCGATTTTTCTTTTCTCCGCAACGAGGCATTCGATGAGCCGCCCCGATATCCCAGTCACGATTTCCGGCGATCCGAAAGGATTAGAAGCTGCCCTCGCCAGAGTGCGGGCTCTCGGAAAAACGACGGCAACCGACCTGATGGCTTCATTTGGGCGGATCAAAAGCTTGGCTGGTGGAGCGGCTGGCCTCATCACCGGCATTGTTTCCGCCTCGACGGTAGCAGTCATCAGAGATGCAGCGGGCGCTATCGCATCCATAGGCGATGAGGCAAGGCGGGCCGGTATCGATGTCAAGAGCTTCCAGGAACTGAAGTACGTAGCCGAGCAGAACCGCGTGAGTGTCGACGCTCTGACGGATGGTATCAAGGAATTGAACCTGCGGGCCGACGAATTCATCGTCACCGGAGGCGGTTCGGCGGCCGAGGCCTTCCAGCGCCTCGGCTATTCCGCTGAGAGTCTGAAGCAGAAGCTCGAGGATCCTGCCGAGCTCTTCACCGAAATCATCGGCCGTTTGGGCGAGCTCGACAGAGCGGCGCAGATTCGCATCATGGACGAAATTTTCGGTGGGACAGGCGGCGAGCAGTTCGTGCAGCTGATCGAGGCTGGTGAAGCGGGCATCCGCGACACCATCAAGGCCGCGAACGACCTCGGCATCGTTCTTGACGAGCAGATGATCGATAGGGCGCAAGAGATCGATCGCAAGTTCAACATGCTCGCGACGACAGTCGGCACGAAGTTGAAATCCGCCATCGTATCGGCGGCCGACAGCCTGGCGGAATTTATCGACGGCTTCCGTGATTTCCAAAACCAGATGAACAACACGCTTCAGGGCAGGCAAGCCGAAATCGGCGAGCGTCGGCTCGAGATCGAGAATGAAATCCTCAAGAAGAAGGAGGCGCAGGCTCGACAGGACGAGAAGCTCTCCGATGTCGCCAGGAAGCTTGGT
>Ga0228710_1011107_pt1 | contig 11766 bp, 10 predicted proteins | sample MedpolnodulmetaG_FD_177995 | JGI IMG/M metagenome (GOLD analysis project Ga0228710, IMG submission 177995) | Root nodule microbial communities from Medicago polymorpha collected in Santa Monica, California, United States - pink nodules | ecosystem: Host-associated > Plants > Roots > Nodule... | reverse complement strand
TCAATTATAAAGTAAAATTGGAATGGTAATTCGCTTGGTGTAGAGCTCTTCTATAGAAAAGACTTTACAGTTATTTGCAATACCGAATAACCATAAACCATTAACATAATTGCACACAGAAAACATCAGTTTTATCCTGATTTTCAAGTCAAAGTCTTCAATTGCAACTTGTATACCATTGATAGATGATACGATTTCTAATAAGTAGATAATAGGTTTAGCAAACATTACAGAAAAAAAATTCAACCTAGGAAGATATTATCTAAATGCTCAGCAAAATTTTCACACCAAATTGCAGTCCAAAACCATAATTGTAGCCAAAATGTAAAGATTTTTCTTCATAACCACACCACAGCCATAATTTGGCAGCATCAGACACGTTTGTCCACAGTCATTCACAATATCAACTATGAGTCTATGACTGCAATCACAATTTAAAACTGAGAGCTAGAGAAAGAAAAAATACTAAGAGAGGTTTCATATCATACCATATCAACAACAGTTTGGCTGGACAAGAATTCAAATATGCCATCACTAGCAACAATAAAGAAGAGATGATTAGGTGTAAGCTGAACTATTGACACCTCTGGAGTTGCAACCACACCAATTGTCTCTGCCAATCTATCCCCTACACTCCTTGTGAAGGCAGTTCCAGGAAACATCCCATTTGGAAGCCACAATCTCGGAGGATCACCATCCCAACTCTCTTCGTTGCCCCACTGTTGGATATTTGGATCCTTAATCCCTTCCACTTGATCAACACTCAACACCCTCGCTCCACAAAGTTTAACTCTCTCATATTCATCTCTCCGAAATGGAGTCTGATCAGAGGACAAGTCCTCTGCAATAATCCGATCCTCGCCCTTAACAGCTAGCACAGCTCTTGAATCACCAACATTAGCAACATAAAGGATGTCCCCAACAACAAGCACTGTAATAGCCGTTGTACCACTCATAGTATCATCAATGTCACTAGTATGCAATTCATGATTTGTTGCCGAGAACGCAGAATTGTAAGCTTGAACAGGATCCTCCACCAATGCAGGGTCATTAGATAACTTCTCTACCAACCTATCCCTAACGAAGTTTGAACATTGACTACCAAATTGACCATGCCCATCAAAAACACCAAAAAAATGGATATTCGGGTTACCTTGAATTTCTGTCCTAATGCAGAAACTATCTTGGTTTTGTTTATCCAGAGAGTCAGGGTAGTAACCTCGCAGCGTGAGAACGGTATACTCCAAAACAAAGTTGTGTGAAGGAACAGAAACATTTTTCAACACTCTCTGAGCTTGTATGTTCTTCCTATGGCTATGATGAAAACCAAGTTTTCTAGAGCCGCCATCCGAAGATTTCACACAGCAACATTTACCATGAACACAACCCATGTTTCAAACAGGTGATATGCTATGCTATACTATACTATACTATGATGTTGTTATAAACAAGACATGAAACTGAAAGCATTGAAAAAAACAAAACTTTACAGGAAATAGTAACTCCTCTGCATTGTAACTCCTTTGAAATTGGGTATCATGTACAAACCCTAGTTACAAAATTAGTAACTTCGAGCTGAGAATTTTCAAATTTGATAACAACAAACAAATGGGGTTTTGTTCAATTGAGCAAAGAACAAAAAAAGGGTCAAATTTGAGCTCAATAGGTAGGAAAAACGAGAACCCTGGAGCAACAAAATAGGTAGAAAAAAAGGGTAGAAACGTTTGGTTTTGGGGTGACTTTAAGAAAAAAGTGCAAGTGGGTGTCACACTATGAAAATGCAATGAAGGTTCTGGGAAAGAGACAAAAAAGGTGGTACCTTTCGTAGGGTGCAGTGCACCTTCAGAGATGAGAAACAGAGGAACATGGAGGAAAACCCTGATGAAGAAGAAAGAGTCAAAAGACAAGTTGACGTGAAGAATTTTGGAATGAGAGAGACAGGAGAAGTGGAAGATTTCAGATTCTTTTGTGTGTTGTTGCATTTTTGCATTAGTCCATTTCTTTTTGCACAAACAAAACCAACCTGTCTTCTTTTTTTTTTTTTTGATTTTATAAGTATTATAGTTTTTAAATTGGATTTTTTTATGGCTATTGGCTATTCTATTTTTTTATTTTTTTTAGTAACATAATGGTTAAAGCTTATACAATTAAATATGGGGAAGCGAAGTCTTTCTAGCCCTGCATGAATTATGCAATATTCCTACCAACTGAGCTAAGCTCACGGGGGCATTGGCTATTTTATTTTATTGGGGCTATTGGCTAATATTATAATATGTGATTTTTTTTTCTATCAAAAAATATTCGTGTATGATTTTCACCTTCTAATTATTTGTTAAATTATTTTAACTAATTTTAAGCTTGTAACTTATGGGAGTGTTTCTTTAAAGTCTGAGAAACACATTCACGTGAATACTAAAGAGAAGTTATCTTCGTGAAAAGACTTGTCTTTTATCTACTATGGGCATAACCCGGTTGATGAAGTCCATTATCCATGGTATGTTAGTGTATTCATTTCATATCTATTAGTGGTCTTTGAACCACTTAAAGTAGATTGACACCTGGATTAGAAAATTTATTTAAAGTAGAGATATTCATATTAAAAAGATGTGTATGGTTTCTAGGTCTAAGTTTTGTGCTCCTTTTGATTGTGGCGATTCATATATCATTTTTGTTCGTGATATCAATGTCTTTTTGATTTTGAACCATAGCTAGTTTTTCCTTTCGAGCAATGGGTTATTCTTTGCAGAAGCATGTTTTTGCGCCTGAACAAGCCTATCAATTATTATATTCAATCTTCTGTTTAGCCGCGTATCAAAATTTATTTTGAAGAGGTTGTCAATAATTCCTTTTGTCTTATCAACAATGGCCGGAGTATCTCTTTTTAGTCAGACAATTGGCCTGGTAGTACTCTTGTTGAAGCTTTGAGCATTTCGTCTTATGTGCATCTTAATACCAAAATTGTTAATGTCATTGAGAATGGTATTTGGAAGATTCCTCAGTTCATCACTGATCATGTGCCTTTGTTTGATCATGTGCCTTTGTTAGATGACGAGATTCTTAATGTTGTCCTCCATACCAATGATATGTCAGATGTCCTAGTTTGAAAGCAGTCAAAAGACGAGTTTTTAACGGCAAAGAGTCATACCAACATCTTTTCCTTGCGGGTCCACCCCTCTTTTGGGCAACAAAAATTTGGTGCAAATTTATCAGCATCTCTCCTTTGTAATTTGGACGGTGATTCATGATAAGATGGCCACAAATAATCATATTAGAAATTGAGGACGTATTATTGTTTTTGTTTGGGTTTTATGTCTTTGTGACTACGAGACCACAAATCATTTGTTATTCTTTTACTTGTTTGCTTGTTCTTTTTGGCTTTGGATATAAGCTAAATTTCAGGTTGAAGCGATTACGCTTCTCCTTCAACGCAGATTTAGTGTTGTTTGAGCAACAGTAGCAACTAGATTGTATATCTTTTGCAAGTTGCAGTTATCCATACTCCTCCCAATATTTGGATAGCCATGAATGATATTTATTATTATAATGCTGAAAATTTGTTCCTCCGGCTATCACCAAAATTAATACATTTATTTCTTTGAGTCCTTCTTTGTCTGCTTGCTGTCTGCTTGCTCTATCTTGCATGGTATCCCAGATGTGGAAATTTTATTGGACTTGCATCTGAACCCAGAGTTCAAGTCAATGCCTTTGGTCATTTTGGTCTCTTGAAAAACCTCATGTGTTTCTTGGTTTAAGGCTAACATTGATGGTTCTGTTGTTGATAACGTAGTAACCTGCACTGGTATTTTTTGTAACTTTAGTGGCACGTTCATGGGCGGCTTCTATGGTACTTTAACGCTAACATCCCAAGCCAGGACTCTTGCTACTAAATCACATTCTATTGTTCCTTAGGACCTTATAAACAGATGGGGAAGTTGCTTTTCTCTCAACTTGACTCTTTTGTTCTCCCACATCTTACGTGAAGGGAATGTTTACGCTGATGAGTTAGCCAACATGGGGCATACCTCTTCTGGGTTCTATTGGGTGGATATCTTGCGTCCAAGTATCTGACGAAGACTTTTTTTAGGGATCAGTGTGGTCTTCCTAATTTTCATTTCCATTAGGGCTTTTTTCTTTTTTAGGGGTTTGATTTGGTCCTCTATATATACATATATTTTCCCCCCTTTTTAATAATATTGATGAGCACTTGACAGAAGATTGTATAAGGGGTGTCAACCTAATTGGGATCTGATCTCTTTGATGTCATTATGCTCTTGGTTTACCAAAAAAAAAAGATTGGGGTTGATAAAAGTGATTCAGTAGTGGTCTTTGCTTGGAAAATGTTTTTTGTACACTCCAAATGTACACACACACATTAAGAGAGATAAAGATAAGAGAGAGTTATGTGATATATTGACAAGGCCGTTCTTGTAAAACTTGAGACCCGGTTCTTATTATAAAGACAGACCCCTAATAAAAAAATACAATTTTTTTAATGAGCAAAAAAATACTTTATAATGTGTTTCATTTTATATTTTGAGAGAATAAATTATAATATTATTGTTTGAGCTTTGTTATTTTATTTGACAAATATGGGCCAAAAATAAGTGTTAAAAAAAGAAAAAAAAATCTATTGTATTTTTATTTGTAAACAAGTAGGAAATAAAAAATTAAAAAGGAAAAAGAACAAAAATCCTGAGGTTTTGACCACAAGGATATCACAACCAAGCTCTACCACTATGCCACCTTGTCAACTTTTGAAAATGTGACAACGCTAGTGGTATATATTGATAAGAGGAATGTTAGCAACACATACTTTCCGACACACTCTCTTTGATTAGTTAAAATTTACATGGGTTCCACCAAATCATGTGGGTCCCATATAAATTTGGTGGGTCCCATGTGAATTTTAACCAATCAAAGAGAGTATGTTGAAAAGTGTGTGTTGCTAGCATTTCTCATATTGATAATGTGATAAGAATAGAGATAGAAAATTAAGTGTTATGAGAAGTAGTAAAATTTGGCGGGTTCGAATATCATTATTTCTGTTTACCCCCAATGACAATGGGAAATTCAAGACCCCAAAAGAGTCCATGCTTCAATGTACCACATTTTCAAAGGTTTATTACTTTAGACACCACCACAGTATAATAAAGCTAAAATCTATATGTATTTTGCACTTCTGGATCATTCTCAGATATATTTATGTGACATTTTTTGGCGGTCATTCTTTATCTTGACCGCCTCATTTATCGACTTTATCTTGACCGCCTCATTTATCGATTCATTTTTCTCTACACAATACTGTACATTTTTTTGGAAAATGCTAATTAAGGTATCTGGGACATTAGTTAACAAAACAAATATAGTAAAAAATTCTTAAAACTTGTGTAATCAAATATTTAAAAGTGTATAAAATATTGTTCTCTTTATAAAACTTATTTTTTTTCTTAACTAGTGTATAAAATATTGTTCAAATGACATAACACTAGTTAACATGATGCTGTTTTTTCTCTCGTGTTTATGAAAACTTAGCCTTGGCCCCTCAAGGTTAAGCCAATCTGAGTTGTTAACAATATCCACATAGTGCATATACAGTACAGGCGTGCTATAACATCTTCAAATTTCTCAACATAATAACTATACCAAGTGTTGACCTAAAAAAACACTTTCACCAAATGAAAAAGGGTCTGGGCGGTTCGTAAAGAAGAAATTATTCTATAAAAAAAAAATCAAATATCACAATTTTCAATGCATTGATTACATAAATTTTCAAAAAAAGTTATCATTTCTCGTTAACATTTCCAAATGAAAAATGTAGCAAAAAGTATGAAGTTGTTAATTTAAAAGTTTAACAATAATCTACAATGAAAGCATAAAAGACAAGAAAGGTAGCTAGTAGAGGGAAAAGTGAGTGAAAAAAACAAAACAAGATCATAAAAAAAAAAAAGTTGAATATTAATCTCAAACAAGAGCACTTTTACACCCACTAGACATCTTCCAAAAATCTTATGCGTGACAATCCTAAGTGGGCTGCACTATCATATGATCATGCCAACCTTTGCCATGCCATTCTCAAGATTAATTCTTGTACATCACCATTCATCACAATCAAACCAATCACATTAAGCCACGTCAGCCCCCACCCCTACATTTTTTTCAACTAACTCTAAAACCAATTCACTAATCTTACTTAAATTTTTTTCCCTCCACCACCACAACCACCACCTCGCCGGCATTAAACATTTCTCCGGCGAGCCGTAAAAGTTTGAAAAACAACCATATCTGCCGCTGGAAACCGATCCACGGCACGACTCCTACATTTGAGTCCAAGAGGCTCAACTGCATTCACCATCTTCTTCAACATCTCATTACTATAATTATTGCATGTCATTGATATAGACATAGTACCTGGTCGGAAAATCTGAACAACTTTCCTTAACACATGTACTATGTTGTCGTTAACAGAACCAACACATTCAAAGCTTGCATAGCTGAAACCATCTTCTGGTGTAACATGAATGGTGGAATACCAATCATCATCCATTCCATTCATTGAATATCCACAAGGATCAAATGCAAAGTCACAAATGAATGCATTTGGGTTTATTTCATTGATTCCGGTAAGCTCCGTCATCTCTTTTCCGGCCGAGTCACCGGTTTTTCCATCTCCGGGTGGCCGGAAGAATTTTCGAGCTAGAATAGGGTCTAGCTCTGTCATGCATATCTCCATGGTGAAGATATCACTGTCACTGTGATTATGACTGTAATTGTGATGAGTTATAGAAGAGTGTGCAGTGAAAACATGCCACGAGTGTGAAGAGGATTTAGAGGGCATGATGGAAGCTTTTCTATGGCAAAGATTTGAAGGGATGGTGTCTTCTAAATAGGTTACTTCATCATTGAAGCTTGTGTAAGGGAAAGGTTGTGCATTTGGGAAGATAAAGCTTCCTCTAGTGTAGCGACAAGAGCATAAAGTGAGGCCTATTTGGTTTGCATAGTGAATTAAAGGAAGAATGGATTTGAGAAGTTGGGTTGTTCCACACGTTTTGATTATGATCTTAGTTGGATAAACAAAGAGGCTTGATTCTGATAAAACATATGCATCAAAGTAAGAGTTTCCAACTGCTGAAACCACTGTGCATTGAACAGCTTCTAACACTTGTTGTATTGATTCAAAATCAATTTTTCTTAGACCTAGTTGGAAGGTGATTGGATCATCTCCAAAGAAATGAAGTTCCAACCGTTTCTCAAATCCTTCAAAACCAGATACAGCCATTTGGGGTGTGGAGGGTAATGAATAAGTTGGATGAAACAGAGGAGTTTTGTTTGGAAGCTAGGTAGAGAAGTTGAGAGAGTAATATTTGATTGAAATGTTGAGGTTGAGGTGAGAGAAAGGATTGGGGGGTCAACGAGATTTATAGGTGTGTATGAATAAGAATTGAGAGTGAGTTTGTAGTATTAAGAAGAAGTGTGAGAGTGTATAGAAAAGAGCATGCGGGTGATGGAACCAAGAATCATGATTGTAGGCATAATGAAGTGAGTAGGATTATGATATGCAACATTTATTTTTGTTAAGTGTTTTTTCTTAGTGCAACTTTCAATTGTTCTTTGTCTCTATTCTCCACTCACCTTCATCACTGTTTTTTTTAGATTTCTAGTTTTGCATCTCTTTAGTATCCTACAAGCTAGTACAATATATAGCATTAGTGCTTTTTCCTGTCTTTTCTTTATCCATTAATAGATTTTGGATTTGGATTCCATTAAATTATTCAAAGATAGTCAATCATCACATTAAATAGTTCTCCAACTTATTTGCTCACATGATATATCAGTCACTATAATATTAATTAATTGGGTTTAGTTGGTTAGAGAAAAAATAAATTGAAAAAATGTTTTAAAAAATTTGGGCTTTATGGTATGTAAAGTTAGTCCTCTTTCTGTTATGAATAATTTTTTTGTATATAAAGTTAGTTCTCTTTCTTGTTATTAAGTTTTGTTTTTCTGGATAACCAAATGTCAGTACATTATGTTAATACCTTTTTTCTTTGACAAAGTTTAAATTTTGGTTCTTTAACTCTTTTAATCTTTAGTTTAAATCAGTTGAACTTTTTTTTGGTAGATAAACGAAATGATAAAGCTATCATAAACTCAAATATACAAAATGAAGATGTCGGAGTTTCAATTTCAATAATGACGTCCGGTCTAATAATTTCGATATTTTTGCCCGTTAAACTAAGACTTATGGGATAATCCGTTAAACTATCTAATCCACTAGAATTTAATCTATAGTTGATTAGTTCAATTTTGTGATTTGAAGGTCAAAGGGGGCCTATTTTGACTAAAATAGTTGGTTGAACAAATGACGGTAAATATCATACATAATTGTATGGAAACAATATCATAAAGTTTTTTTTTTTCTTTTCAAAACGACAAAGGAATTTGGATTGATGAGTCAAAATTGAGGATTCAACGTAACTGTATGAATGATAGTTGTGATAAAATAGAAACATCATCATAAAACCAGAGGTAGATGTTGTATTGTTGCTATGCAAGACAACAATTATTAGCTTTGTTGTGATAAAATTGATCAATTTAATTAGAGCTACATCACTAGCAAGGGATGTTCAAAACACAGCACGGTTTAGTTAAATTGCAACTAAAAACTTAAATTCAAATATAGAAGAAACACCAATAACTTGAGAGTTGTTTGATAAATGAGCACACTCCAATACTGATGATAATGGCTACTGCATAATGGAAAGGTGAAAACAACTCAAATTGATGGAGACAACATTTGTCTATTCCTGGGAAAATGTCATCCATATTTGGGTTGGAATAATAATAATAATAATTTTTTGGGTAATAGTCATTTTGCTCCTTGAATGCGTAATGAGTAGTCACAATAGTCCCTCTGTGTATCAAAATTCTAAAATAGTCTTTGATTGTGCAATTTGTTAGTCAAAATAGTCCCTAATGTTAAAATATCTCTTAATGCTCACAATACACTGAGGGACTATTGTGACTACTCATTACTCATTCAGGGACCAAAGTGACTATTATCCCCAATTTTTTTGTTTGCTATGAAGAGTCTTTGAGGGAAAATTGGCACACTAAACACATAGAAGAAAGATATTGAAAGTTCAAACTTACGCACCAACTTTATTCGTTTACCTTTGAAAATTGATTTCTCCACTTCAAATAAAGTTAAAAAACACTATAAAATGACAAGTTCAACTTCGTCGATAGTTAACTGCCGCTGAATTTTAACCGACAACTAACGATGAAATTTGAAATTAAACTTATCATTTCACGATGTTTTTTCTTTACCTTTTATCTTTGAACTATGCTTACGAGACATTATTATATTGTTAAGGAGAAGAAGACAACTATGATAGAGAAGAAAGAAAACAAAAAAGAATCAGGCGTGGCATGTAAATAATGAGAATATCCTTGAATGAGGGAGGCCCCGTACGTGAAATGAAAAGCACTCACATCATTTTTATTCTTCATGCAAATTCATGTAGCTAGCTAGGTGGCATTATCATTATATTTTATCTATTTTATTTATCAATTGGTTTTATGCATTTATCAAAGCATGCATGCACCCATATCAACATCAAAATTAAAAACGATTCCCCTCTTTATTCTCCAAGTCACTAGTTTAAAAAAACAATCAAATGACGTTTATCATTATGTTTAGTTGATAACTTTTAAATAATTTTTTGTGACATCTTAATTATACCACCGGATACATACATCTGAGTCTAATGGTACTCAATTTTTCACTTGTTACTAAAAGTATAACAAAGCTCGTAGATGTTGTTCAACTTGCAAATTTATTTCTAACCAAACCCTGATTCAATTATAATAACAACTATACTCTCTTCCAATTTCATTTAGCATTAAGTTGATTTGGGTAATTATGTTTAACTAGTTTAATGTGACTAGTAATTAATTGCAAAGTAGTAAAAGGAAGTAATTAGTAGCTTATGGTCTTTTATAGCAAGTTTTGGTAGACGTTACATGTAAAACTACCTGCTTCATCATACAATTAGTGGTCTCCTTGACTTTCAGATTAAGAGTATTGTGAAGATTATATCAATAATTAATCATAATCAATACTGCACAAGCCTCCAGCTCTCAATTAAAGCTAGGATACAAAGTTATGTGATTGGATCCTCTACGGTTGTATGCACGAACTGTCATAATCATTCATTTTGAAACAATTTTTTATACATAAATCAATGAGTCACTTCTTATGAAACGGGGAGAATAACTTATTAAACTATCAAAATATTGACATAATTTTTTTTAAAATAAATGAAAAAGAAACTATAAAATACAATAAGAAGTATTCATTGTTTCATTGACATGTGTATAGAATACATATATAGTACGTGTAAGTAAAAGAGTATAGAGAAGGGAGGGGAAGGTAATGATGAAAAATTGTGAGTTCAGAATCAAAAATTTCTGTTTTGAGATGTAGAAGAAATGATGCTAATGTATGGCCTGAGGAATAAAATGAATGGGGTGTGGCTGGCAGCCTCCATTATGTCTTCTTTGTGATGCACGCGCACCACCAAACTCAATACACTATCTCCCAATTAACTACACTCTCATTCTCACACGCAATCTACACATCACATACGTTACTCCTATTTTTGCATACACAAAACACAATCACTCTCTCCTAACCTTTTGCATATATCCATCACAAAAGATAGTAGAAAATGATCAACCAACTTGCCCAATCAAATCTTTCTTAAAAAGTTACAAACAAACTCTCATCTAGACACTCCCACTTTTTCACATAGTTACAAGGCAAATCCTAACCAAACCTCAATTTCATTGTTGGCGTGGACTTTGGTAATTTGAAAACAAAACAAATTAGTATAGTTAAAGTTAATAAATAGTTTAATTGTCATGTAAACTCAACTCATTTGATAGTTGGAAAGACATTCAATTGTATAAACGCGGGTTTGAATTTGTAATTCCCCACTTCTTCACACTTACGTGTGAAATTCTCACCATTAGACTACTTCACAAACAAAAGTTAAGAGTTGAATTAAAAACTTAATCTTAATCTTTTTGACCCCACTAAAAGTAGTTACTCTACCTTTATGAACCTCTCTACAAGCTTGAATGCCTCCTCCCTCTTGTTGCCCTAAATCATCATAAACCCCTAAACTCATGATTGGTCCCACTATGTGCCCCCGACAAGTACCGTGGATGGCTCCATGGGACTACACATCATCTAGCATGTGTTTCAACTTCATGGTACATTTGTTTCAAGTGTAAATTAGATTTAGGAGACACTTGGTCCCCACCATGCCCTCAGCTTTGAGACAATGGCTTTAGTTGGTAAGGAACAAGCGAGCTTAAGCCGCCATACTTGCTAGCATGCGCATATTTTTGGCACACATGCGGCCTATTGGCTTAACCCACACTAATGGGTTGTTTTGTTTTTGGAAATTAATTTTCATTTTTGAGTGTGTATACCACAACTTAACACACCACAACTAGTGAGTGAGTGTCCAACAAGTAAGTGCTAGTGCCACTGTACCATGCGCATAGTTATTGGGTAAAATGCTTGCTAGCTAGTGACAAATGTGTCTACAATAGTTTTAAATTGCGGTCCTACAATATCGCCATCCTCAATTGTAACTGCAATTGCAGTTACAATATAAAACTTTTCGAGGCCACGTCACAACCACATATTTGATTGATTGTATTTTTTTTTTTTTTTTTTTTTTGATTTTGTCGTTA
>Ga0228710_1011106_pt1 | contig 11767 bp, 5 predicted proteins | sample MedpolnodulmetaG_FD_177995 | JGI IMG/M metagenome (GOLD analysis project Ga0228710, IMG submission 177995) | Root nodule microbial communities from Medicago polymorpha collected in Santa Monica, California, United States - pink nodules | ecosystem: Host-associated > Plants > Roots > Nodule... | reverse complement strand
AAAAAAACAGAACTTAATATTATGTATTTGAGAAGAAGAAAAAACAATAAAAAAAACAAATAAGTAGGTAGATCCAAAAGCATAGAAGAAAAAAGAGAGAGAAAATGAAGAACCTTTTTTAGCTTGAAGAAGATGGCGACCAGTAAGTGTCTCAGCATCAAAAATAGTATCTGCAATAAGAAAAAGCAAAACCCAGATATAAAAATTTGAACTTTTTCAAAATTTATTACAAATTCAAGAAAATTGAATATAAAAAAGCTGTGAAGTGAAAAATGAAGAGAGAGTTACTAGGAAGAAAAGTTGGATGAAAAGATGAAACAGAAACAGCCATGATGAGAAGAAGTGAAGAACAAAGCAAGAAGCTTTGTTGATTCATAGAACAAGCCATGATGTTTGTTCTATGATGTTTTGTTGTAGATAGAGAGATCCAGTTATAGATTTTTCTCTCTCTTTCTCTTTGAAGTGTTCCTCAATTGTCAAATATTAATCAAGTTTCCTTTTAAGGAATGGAAGATTAATTATGAAGTAGTTTTGTTGAGAAGAAGCTTTGTTTTTTTGTCTTTGAAAAATGGTTTGTGTTTATATGAGCACTTATTGAAATGAAACTATTGGTGTAAAATTATATTATAGTTTTTTTTTTTGAGAGAATATTATGTTATAGTTAGTATGTTAATCATTTTTTTAAAAGAATATTATTTATTAAAATCATATTAACACCGTTTTACTTTTATCGATGAAAGATCACGAATAAATATATACATTAATAAATGTTAATTTATTTTAAAATTTTTGCAAAACTCCCGCGAGTATAATTCAGTTTATTTAAATATTACATTATATATCTAGAGTCTAAAGTTCAAACTCTCGATTCTTTGTTTATCTATCTTAAAAAGTTGGAGTTTTAGTCATTAAAGATACTTTATCATAATAAATAAATTGTGAAAAAAAAAACACCTATTTTATAAACTCCTTTTAATGGTTTATGGTAAATAAATTATTGATGTAAAATTTATTTCATTATTTTTAAAGTTTTTCATGATATTAGATCTATTTGAAGTGTTAAGATTTCTCAACATATGTTATTCCACACACACTTGAAAATGAACATCTTAATGTGTGTTTGAGAGACTTATTTATATACCAATTATGTCTACAATATTGATAAATAATATTGTTTAGATTTAATAATAAAAAGAAAAAGTAGTGGCAGTGATTTACGTGTTGGAGTTGAACAAACCAACAAACATTTGAAAATTGCTAATTAAATAAGTGACAGACAGGATTGATAATAGATTAATGTATGACAGCACACACAGCATGAGGAAGGAATACGCGCAAACTAATTAACAGAACAGAACTAGCTGCAACTCAAAATGTCCTTCCTTCCTTTCCAACTATCTTTTTCAATTTCAATAATGCCTTCCAGATTAGGTGAAATTCTTTTACCCCCACACCACACCCCTCTTCAGATGGGGAGAATACCCACTTGATTCTTAAAATGATCTTAACTAACCGAATTTTAGAATTTGAAGGGTGTTTTTCTGTATGAATTCTAAAATTATAGAATCCACACGCATACCCTATCCTATATATAATGTGTTTTTTTATCTTTCCCTCACTTATGCATTTTAGTTTTCATGCACTCAAAGATATTGAAAAACCCTCAAATTCAGTTCTCGTGAGCTTAATTCAATTGTTAGGGACAATGCATAATATATGTAAGGCCGATGTTTAAACATCCGCCACCACTAAACAAAAATGTATAATATATGCGAGGTCCGGGGCTCAAACCTCGGCAACCAAAAAAAAATCTCAAATTCAAAACTCAAAACTTGTTATATTATATCATTTTTCATCAAAACTTGCTCAAATTCATCCTATTTATGAAGTTTCCAACTATTAAGCAAGATTTTAATACAAATTTGCTCAAATCTTGCATTTTTATTAGCGATTTTTTCCATCGTGCTGATTTAATTTGGATTTCAGAATTCGAATATGTTTTTCATGGTTTTGGATTTTAGAATCCAGCATGTGTTTAGAGTTGCATAATTGTTGCTTCTTCTCTCATGATTTTGCCAATGTTTTATAAATGGACGGATGCGTCAATCACTTTAGGGGGAACAAGGCCGAAAGAGGTGAACTCTCTCAACAACAACCACAAGATCCTCTGGAGTCATATTCAAGAGGCTCGTACAACATGTATGTCTTGTCACTACACGAACCACGTGGACAGATGCATCTAGGAGGGAGATTTGTGATTCTTTTGTCTTATTTATTCCAATTTATTCTCTTTTCTTCGGCTCCTTGACACATTGTAATGTGTCAACAACGAAAAGAAGATCATTTGTTTGAATAGTCTAGAAGAAAGGTGGCTCACTGACGCAATCAGAGGCAGTGGACTGGTAGACCTCGTCGCCATGGACTACACCCTAATCGATTATGGTTTGTTGTTAGTATTTTATGAGAGGTGACACTTTGAGACATCTAGCTTCCATCTCTCGGTTGAGGATATGACAATGACACTGAAATACGTGACTTTTTTAAGGACCTTACTATGGTCTACGGCTTCTCTTGGGGGACTTCTGCTCTAGCAAGCTTATACATGGGGATTAATGTTACATGCCAGTATAAGACGAATCCTTCTTTCCTTTAGAGTTCAGTAATAAATTTTAAATAATAATTATAATTTACCAATTTATTATGTAAAAAAAAAAAAAGGATCCAGTTTTTTCTATAAATAAATAAATTTAAATTAAGAGAGACACACTCGTATAAGTTAAAAATACTCACCAACCAAATTGATGGGTTTCATATTCTGAGACCCTATAACTGCTTTGTTTTATAAGATTTAGACTTTTTTTTACATAAAGATAAGGAAAATATAAACAAATAGATAGATAGATTCTATCTCTATGCAATACATAAAACCTTAAACCCATCAATTTGGGATTTTTGACGCTTTAGCCGGCGTAATATGCTTGAATGCATAGATAGACCTATTATTAGTCCTATATTAGAAAACTTCAGAAAAAATATATTTTTTGTCCTTTGAAAACATTTTACAAATAATATATATTTTCAGTCCTTTGAATAGTCCTTTTAAAATGAAAATAGACAAAGTAGGCACTAAAAGCAAATAATTTTCTTTAAGGGATTAAACTTAAAAACTCGTAATTTTTATAGATAAAAAAAACATTTTTTTGTCAAGTAGCTTAGTGGTTAAAGAAATTCACCTGTAAGATGAATAAGTGGGGTGTCTGGGATTCGAACCCCAGCCCCTGCACATATTGTGCATTATACCTTACCAAATAAGCAAAGCTTATGGGGACTATAAAAAAAAAAATTTAATCCTATTGAATATGTAAGTTTAAAGACATGAAGAGAATTGCAAAGCAGTGTTATAATTAATTTTAATGCACGCAAACGTACTTATGCTAATTTCATTAGTAAAAAGTAGGTAAACTACTTCGTGAAAAAAAAAATGTTGGCACTCCACTATATGTTGGATTGTGACAAGAAATTTCACTTTCAACGTATTGAATTTGCTCTTAAACAAGAAATAAGAATTTCAAAATATTGCTGCAAGTGGAATTGATTTTAATGTATTGCAATCTTATGTATGTTTTTGCTAGTTTTATGTGAAAAAGGTTGTCCAAAAAAAAAATGAAAAGTAGGCAATCCACTATATTGGACATGGGAATGTGACAAGAAATTTCATTGTCACGATATTAATTATTAGACATTATATTATATATCCCATGCCTACCAAATGCTCTAAAAACTTTACGCAAAATACACCATTAATTTCTCTAAACTTTCAGCACTGAAACTTATCTATTATATCTATGTTCTATACACTGTATAATACTGAATATAACATATTACAGTACAAATTTTGTCACTTGTTTATTGTGAGAACAGACGACAAAAAAGGCGTATATGAAGAAATCTACATATATGTTTTTTTTGGTTAAGTCATTATATATAGTTTTATTGTTTTATTAGTATAATATATATATAAAAAAAACAAAGTGAACTGAACTGTGTACTATACCAAATTCTCATGTCACCCTAGTAAGTATGTATGCTCTAGTTAGCAACCCATTAGACTTGAATGCCTCGCTTCGGGCTTCCTTGGGTCCGATCAACACTCGACTGTGCGAGCTTGCCTGATATCTGACTTTTAAAAGACTTCTGTAACTAAAAATGATGATTCAACATAATAGCCTTCTCTGCTGCAAGAATAACAGTGCAAAAGTTAATGACAAGCTTGCCCAATTTAAAGTTCACACAAGCAAATTATTCTTAACTGATGATGTTGCAACTTATAGGTTTACAAACATATGCGGTTAAAAGATTAATACAGATGATCACAGCAGTCAAAAAAGTTTCTACTTTTGAGGTTTATCCCTCTCTTCAAGTTTACTTCTTTGGTTTAATTACAGATTCATGAAGTTTATCATCCTCTTCAAGTATGTTCCTTATATATAAATATTTAAATACATACAACGATCAACTTACTCGACATTTTGGCTGCTGCATGTTCTCCAGTAGATCATTAATTTCAAGCTGCTTCATCACTGCAGCGTGCAGCACCTGCAGAAAAAACACAAATTTTAAAAACCACACCATCAGATCAACTTAATCAAAAGACATAGATGAGTGATGAAAGCATAGACAAATACCCTCTTTGTCTTCTCAAGGTCAAACTCAACGGACTTTATTCTATCCAAGGATTCCATAAGCATTTGCTCCTTCTCCAAAGGCATGCCATCGGGTTTGTTGTTGAGTTCATTAAAAACCTTTTCTAGCCTCTGAAGACGTTGTTCACAAGGAAGAATATAATCTCTTTCAGAAGTTGATTCAAGAGCTGCGGAATTGTTAATAATGACGCGTTCTGTGGAATTTGATGGGTGAACAATGTTCTGTGTTCTCCAAAATTCAAATCTTAGACTGCAGATGAATGCAGCGAGTCTTTGCATGAAGGATGTCAGCACTTGTGGTACATATAAGAAATTTATTCTCTCTAATTTCTCCTTAATAATGCTAAGCAAATTGCTGACCGCAGTACCTGAAAAAAAAAAAAAAAAATTAGTGGGGGCTCAGTGGATAAGGATAAAACAGCTTAGCATGAATAGTAGTCGGCAAGTATTTCCAAATTCGAAGTCCAAATATGACAAGGGGATATGTACAATTTGGACTCTATATACAATATGTGAAAGGAATGCAAATATAATTGGTTCAAGCCTCCAACAATTTTATAACAATACCTTCTGAATTTGTCCTACAAGCAATATTCTCCATATCATTAGTTTGCAATGACTGGTCACGAGTAAGGCGATGTTGATCATTTTCGATTACATTCTGAGCTGATAGAGCACTATCATCACAGCTGTAGTAGCCATTCACATCTGGTACCCTGACCTGCAAAAGACAGAGCAGTTAGGTATGATTAAAAGCTCAAGACAAAATGCACATGCAGTGTGTTAAGATAAGAATGAGGATTCTAAAAAACTTACTTCTTCACAAACTGGCGCTAAACGAGGATAACTACATCTCCTTTGTCTGGTAGGAGATGAGTAATCATTAAAATCAGACCCTGATTCTGCTGAAGAGTCGCTGCATCGCTCCTGGGAGATGAGAAAATAGTTAAAAAACAATAAGATTGTGATTTGCAAGGAATGTCAACCTACCATAATATAGTAAACACTCGTAAAATCCCAACTTTTTCGTGACCAAAAGACTTAAACTTGCCTTCAGTGAGTGTAACTGAAAGGAGTCAAAATTGTTCTGTTCATTGGACGCCCTGGTGATTTGCCTCACAAAAGTTGCCTCCGCATTACCTGATAGCTAAAATCAGAATATCTACATTAGTTGGCCAAATGCTAGTTTGACATGGTTATTTCTGCACCATGCATATTTTCAAAAGCTGGCACAAGTAAGGGCTAAGAAGCAAGATAACAAAGAAACATTACCTTCATGATATCAGGATCATTCCATGGACCCTTGTTAGACCTAAGACATCCACCTTCACCAGGACATTTACACGAACCACCAAGAAAATCGGGCAACTGACTGTGCAGATTCATTTAAAAACTAATCAGTAAGTTAAATAGAAACTAGAATGCAGTATAATGAAGGAACAGAGGCGTACCTAGAGTCAATTACTTCCTGTAACTTATATAGAGATTTCGAGTCAAGAATCTGAAAATTAGGGAAATGAATATAAGATCAGTAACCTAGCAAGAAACGAGCATGTTAAATATTGCTGACTGATATGATAGTTATATCCTTCACCTGTATCTTTGCAATAGTTTGGGGATCTATGAACTTCTGTGCAGCAGGCCAAAGCATCTTCCTAAAGCCAGTACCAGCATTGACAATGTACATTTGATGTAATGTCTGCAAATACAAACGGAAAATCATCACATAGAAACGAAAAGGGACGCAACAAAAAAGTTTCTTTGGAAACGGACAGGATAAAAACCTCAGGATAGTAACAGCTATCTATTTTAGCCATGGAAGCCAAGAGATTTGCTGCAGTACGCGAGAAATTTTTCATTCCCTGCATCACACATTTCAATTGCAGCTAAAATTTCAGCATAAAAACGTTTCGACAACTTGCAAACAAGGAAATTCTTAAAATTGAGAAACACCAAAGAACCCCCTCACTAGTCACTAAAGAGATTGATTTTTAGGCAGATACCATATTTCATAGAATCCTAAACACAAACAATCTACTATCAACAAGCAGCTTAGCAAACTTTCCGACACACAGAATAATTAACAGGTTTCGCACCTGATATTAGTAATAACGTGCTTAACTTTATAAAAATTATTAGTGTAATGCAACCTACCAAGCCCTGTACATCCAGTACTGTTGTTGTCGAAAAAATTTGTCTCTTCGCTGCAATGGAACATGCTGGAAATTTCTCTTGCAGCGCTCTCTCAAACTCTTGTACATGGTATTTCAAATATCGATCTATTGTGGTGATGTGCATCAAGCGACTTGGATGAGCTTTCCCAAGCCTCTCAATGTAAACCGGCCTACCTTCCTTATCAACTCCATGGTAACCTTGAGGATAATACTGCAATACTTCTTCCAGCTCTTCAAATTCAAAATCCTTCAAGGATAGATAATTATCGCATTAGGAGAAAATGAAACATGTATAAAGCAAAATTTTCAAATATTACAAAAGTAAAATATTTTGCTCTTAATTGCTTATGCTATCAATAATTATTGGAGGTTTTTTTTATCTAACATTCCCCCTCCCGCAAGAGCTATTTATGCTTGATCGTGTGCAAAATGGGAGTAGCAAGCATTTAACTCATAACTACTAGATTATAGTTATAGAGACTTCGGTACTACGACAAATATCAACTCTCTTAAAAGCTTGGGCTGTTAAGGTGGAGACTCATCAGTGATTTTATATCTAACACACTTCACGCAACAGTTGTTTTGGCTTGATGCATAGACAATGCTTATATCTGGCATATCGAGAAATTTTATTTTATAAAAAATTGGAGGTGGAACTCTTGACCACTTGCTTAGTCATACACTCATACATCCCTAATACCGTATCAACAACCAATTCATGTACAAGTATGAGCTGTGAGGTGGAGGCTAGTGAATGATTACATATCTGCTTTGTTCAAATTAAATAACAAATGTATTGAATTTACAATCGACAAAATCAGAGAAACTGAAGGAATCCTAATTATCCTTCTGTTACACCGAAAGATTCTGTGGCCCAAAGCAAATCTACCTTTTTATTGCTATGACTTAAATTAGTATTATTACCTCAAGAATGGTATCAGTTCCATACTCCTTTCGCCACGTAAGCATTTCTTCCCACATCTCAATTGTTTTCTCAATATTAAAATCTCTAGCTTTAAGAAACCTACCGGGAAATACAGATCAACAAGAACCAACGTTATGTGAGCGAATAAAAACCTAACACTTTTTATTGATGACAACACACTTAAAATGGAAGTGAGTATACCCTTAAAAAACAAAAGTGCTAATCCAAAAAACAGTTCTCCAAGGTAGCTTAGTTAAAAATTGCGAAATAGTTTGAAAAAAATGAGGAAGTACCTCAGCAATGTATGATAATCATCATGCCTAGGAGGCAAAGATCCCCTTTCGACAAGTCTTTGGCGCAATTCAAGGACTGCCGTCTCCTCTCGTGCATCTCTAACATCCTCAATAGCCACTGGTGGAACCCTATAATCAATTTTCCTTTTTCCTCTTTTCTTAAGTGAATGAGTGAATTTAGAAGAAGCATTCATTGCCTTCTTCCTAAGTGTTCCGATTTTAGAATATTGTCGCCTATCATCTTCCGAATACTCAACATCCAATCTCCTCTCCCTAATTTCATCATTACTACATTGCCCTTCAAATCCTTTCACCACATTTTAAATACAAGATCAGTTTTTTCACAAACACAAAATCATACCAATCACAACACACATTTTATTTTAGTTTTTGGTCTGCTGACGAAGTGGCAAATACTGCCTAAAACTCAACCCACAATTACGAGATTCTGGGCTCGAACCCAGGTGAAGGTGTCCAGCCTAGCAATATCAGCATTACCAGTTGAGCTAGGTCTTACGGACATCGTAAACCATAAAATACAATAAAAAATTCATTACTTTCCAAAGTGATAGATATCAAATAATACCTGACATTTCAGTCCAAATGAAAACCAAAGAAAGTTTATCCTAATGTCTGAATCAGGAAATCAAATTCACAGATAACTCCTTCATTAGTAACTGCTCCAAATTCTACAACATACAAACAAACACATAAATAAGTAAAATTCACACCAAATTCCTTCATAAATTCTCCAAATTCTACAAACATACAAATAAATTACTAAATAAATATAATTCACAGAAAAATCCTTCATAAATTACTGCTCCAAATTTTACAACATATAATAAATAAATACAATTCACAGAAAAATCCTTCATAAATTACTGTTTCAAGTTCTATAACATACACAAAAATAAATAAATAAATAAAATTGATAGCAAAATTGTTCATAAATCACAACTCCAGAGACTAACATATACAAATAAAGTAATTAATTAAATTGATTTAGAAGAAAACAGAAACTTAATTACATTTTCCTTAATGATGAAAAAAATATGCTAACTACTAGAATTATCATTATCAAGCTGATTAATTAAAACTAATGCTACATGAATTCTTAAAAATTACATAAAATATACAAAAAAGTGTTAAACTTCAAGTAATTGATTTGATAAATCTAACATTTGTGAAGGTGTATGATGATGATGAATCTTGTGAAAATGAAATCTAATAATGCAGAAAATGTTGAAGGAAGAGAGAGAAAGTGAGATTTGAAAAACGACTTGCCGTTTAAACCACTTAGCATTCTAAAACGCTAAGAGTTATTAATTTTTGTGGAAAATGCTAATTCAAGTGAGCTCAAGAGAAAGATGTCAAGTTTAAGTTTATAATGAAAAAAAAGGCGTTATGAAATTAATATGAAGAAGAAGAAGAAGAAGAGAGAGGAACTTTATGTTTTAGATCATGCTTGCATTTATTTATTCCTTTCTTTACCCAAAAAAGATAACTTAAAACCCAGTCAAAATTTTTACTTTTGAGGTAAGTTAGTCAAAAAAAATAAAAAATAAAAACACTTTAAAAAAAAAATTTAAAACTTTTACATTTAGTTTTTACTGTAATAGATAGATCATCCACTAAAAACATCATTACAACATCATTACGTTGGAAACAGAAGTTAAACTAGCGTCTACTAAAGGCTATATTTATCAACAACGTTTGATTTTTCTTGAATCTTATTACATATGGTTGCATTGATTATTTTTACCACACACCAAATTAATCATAAAATTAGAAACATTTGACTATATAATAATAATCCCCTAAAAAAATAAAAAAAATAATTCCCCTAAAATAATAATAATGCTAATTGTATTTATGAGAAAGTGCATAATTACCTTTTGGATATTTGAGAGGAGAATGAAGAGAGAGACCCAATGGATCACTATGCTCTTTCTTTGATTCCTTTAGCTAGTATTCTTTCTTTTTCTCTTTCCTTTATTTTTTTTTATGGATTGAAGAAATAAAAATAATCATTAAAAACTCACATAAAAATAGAATAGTTGAGGTTGAATCTTTGTAATGACGTTCGGTCTAACAATTTTAACACTTTTATCATGAGATAGGTCTTTTTTTTAAGGAATCTTGAGATAGGTCTTGTAAACTTACTCTAAGTAAATTTTCATTTAATAATTGCAATCTTCATTTCTCTTCTTTTCTAATTTTTCCTACTCTTTTTTCTCAATCAACTAGTGAATTTACGTTATATAAATGTTGATTTAATAATTGCATCCTATAAAAGACAAGGCACAAAAATGGAGAGGGTCCTTATTATTTTCACTTACTATTATGCTAAAAAAAATCATTATATACGTATCTAATTTGTAAAATTGATCTCTACAGTTGTGAACATAAGATATTCGGTTCACATCAAAAAAGTCATAATCATCTCATCATGATAATAATTTTATTTTAAGAAACTTTGAGTTATTTATTTCAAAATAATTTTTTTTGACAAATTCTAAATAATAATGGTATTACAATTTTTTTCGAAAGTGTATTATTTTATTATTTTTAAAATTAACATAATTAATGAAATCATATTTTAAGTTTATTAGTATATTATTATTTCCATTATTTTGTTCGGTGGATTATTCTCTCAACTGTTGGTTTAGTTAGTTAAGCTAACCAATAAGAGTTTTGATTAGAGCTATAGCACAACCAAAACAATAATTGACACTTGAGTGTCGGTTATAAAAGTTTAGTATTGTAATTTTAAAGAATATAGTTAAATTTGCTATATATATATATATATAGTTGAAGTATGTTTTTGGTTGTGCAATGAAGAAAATTGATTATGATATTATTGATTATTTAAAATTAATTTTGGTTAAAAGTATTTCTTACTAAAAATAATTTGCATATGAATAAAGTAATGTATAAGTGAGTTGAACCGTAAATTTACGTGTGAAAATCGATCATAGAATCCAAAGTTACAAATTTCTGCTTCAAGTTGAATTAATTACAAAGTATAAAATCAATTATACTAGACATCAACCAAACACGTCAGAATCAACTCTACGCCTCTGAAATGATTTCTAACCTTTTAAAAGTAGAACCAATCAACCAAACATACGCAAAATCATCTTAAAATGATCATTAGTATCACATTATTAAATATATATTTTTTAATTTTAAAAGAAAAACCAAACCACTAACGTAACAAAGTTGTTAGAGAATAATGATGAAATTCAAATTGGATGAAGGAGGGTAAAAGGTTAGTTGAAAGATGAGAAATAGTGTGATATTATTTGTCTATTGATGTGAACTTTGAAGGTTCGAGCATTTGGCATGACATGAAGCATCCCCCACCGAGTACCCGTGTCATGCCATCTTTGTGTTGTGCTTGCTGCTTTATATCTATTTATTTATATAGATAGATAGATAAATAGATATATAATATAAATAATTAGTAAATTTACTAATTATTTATACTTTATCAAATTATTTGTAGATCTTGTAAAAAAGAAAATATTTGTGGGGGTGATGATGTGTCCACTTTTTCGTTTCTTTCTATTTGTGCTCATATTACGTGTCCTATTTCATTCCTTTTTAGTCTCGTTCCCATGCTGATCAATTCCTATTCATAATAATTGATTTTTATTTGACAAAAAA
>Ga0228710_1011104_pt1 | contig 11768 bp, 7 predicted proteins | sample MedpolnodulmetaG_FD_177995 | JGI IMG/M metagenome (GOLD analysis project Ga0228710, IMG submission 177995) | Root nodule microbial communities from Medicago polymorpha collected in Santa Monica, California, United States - pink nodules | ecosystem: Host-associated > Plants > Roots > Nodule... | reverse complement strand
ATTAAAACTAAAGCAACAACACAAATAGGCAGCCACGACGCCGGAAGCAAGCAAAACCACTTTTTCAATAGTCCTTAAAACATGCAGTGGTACAGTTGCAGTATACAGAGAAAATATAAATCAATGTAAAATAACTTTGCAGATCAAAGATCTAGTCAACCTTGTATGGTTAAACAAAATCTCAAATTGATATATAGAGCTTAGTGGGATAAAGCTTGATTTTTTGATGGTGTAGTATGAAAACCAATAAATTTAGAACAGTAAATTCATTATTCAACCAACCTATTTTTCATCTCAAAACTACGCATTGGGAGGTGGAAATTGGATTTCACAGCTGCTTGTGTAGGCCTCCAGTAAGAGTTCCTGAATAATCATACAAATAAAAAAAAGTGAATTGATGATACAACGTACAAGATTGAAATGTTTTCAAAAGCACAATCAATATCAATCACAGGCCTCTCTAACGTAAATCTCGTCCATACAACATACATGAATGGTCATATGTATCAACCTAAATTAAATTATACTCTTAATGCAAAAACATAGTACACTCAAAGAAGGCAAAGCATCCCATATATCATCATTAAAATCATACATTTGCATTTGAAACTCCGTTTATTTCATTAATTTCATTATTTTCACAAATGACGCATTTTTTTTCATTCCTTCCAAAATCAAATTCAGCTGCAATCTACATGTATATAGACAAATCAAATAGAAAAAAGGAATGTTCAAAAACATGCATAAATACAGTTCAATCATTCAGATTTCAAAATAAAGAAAATGGACAATTTGAACCTGGTGTTTTTGTTAGTAGTAAGATTGGAAGGATGAACCGGAAAACCGGATCCTCTGAAGCAGACACCAGTATAGCTCTTCAATGTAGCCATACCTCAGTGAACTTGAAATCGAGCTGCTGTGGAGAAGACGGAGGTCGGACGGAGAAGACGGAGGTTGGCGGCGATGTGAGAGCCTAACTGAAAAAACCCGTCGCGGTTTACTGAGAAACCTAACTGATAGGAATGAAATGAATTGGGCCCGAGCAACAAGATAGTGGGCTCGGGCTAAAAAAAGGCCTGAAATCATGGGCTTTTTATTTTGAGAATTGCCTCTCTCCCTTTTCATTTTGCTCATTCACGTGTGTGCTACGTCAGTTAACTCACTTTGCCCACACATGCGAGTTAACTCACTTTGCCTTTTTTATGGGAATGAGCAATTCTAAATGGAAAAAAGAGCAATTCTCTTTAATTTTAAACCAAAGTGGCTAACAAATTTTGGAGTTAGAGTTTTTTCTGTGTGTTTTTCTCCGTGAGTCAGAGACCACTCTGCTAGCGAGGTGCACAACAAAGACCAAAATAGATGTTTGCCTTTAAACAAATACTTTTTTCGTCTCAAATTAAGTGTCTAATTTAAGTTTTACATGATTATTAAGAAAATTGATTAGCATGATTAATAATGTTGATTTTAATGGTAAGATGTGTTGATTTTATTTCCTATAAAAAATTAATATGAATTTAACTAAATTTAGACAACATTAGATACTACTCCAACAAACATGTCTGTCTACTAGTAACTTATAATTTATACCTAATAACATATTATATATGTGGTCGGTTTGCCTAGACGTTTCGTAGTTAAAAATTAATTTTTCAACCTGTTTTTTTAAGAATTTTTCATCCTTAAAATACTAGTTTTAAATCTATCACACGCATAAAGTCAGTTATCCCCTTATCCCCTTTCAAACAAAGTTTTTATAAAAGAATTCCAGATCAAATCTCCCAACAGGTGATTCAAATCCCTTACCAATCAAGTCATTGTTGGGAGTTGTATCCCCACTTAACTTAAGTATCAAACAAATGAGTACCAGCCCATATTAAATCAAATCAAACCCTTCGCATCATTTTTGGGATGTTAGATGCAAATGCAATGTTCCTCACTTTAGTCACTAGACTAGATTGCCTTACCGACCAACCACAGGGTGTGGCATTCTTTATCTATGTGTGTTTCATGTTATTTTGGTAATTCAATTAGTACGGAAATTAAATTAAAGTGGGTATGACGCATTGCATTATCATTATGCGAAGATAGTTGAGTAATGAAAAAAGACCAAAAAGAGTGTAAGTGGGATGACTTGAATAGGACAATACAATATCCATCAATATGTTTAGTGAAAAAGTTATGAGCCATTGGCCACTCTCTCTTGGATTATATTGGACAATGTTTAGTGATGTTATTTTGAGAACATGCTATCTCCTACTCCTAGAATGAGTTAATGCTCTCATTAGCGTACAGTATAGTGGTACTTCTGGTACTTGTATGATAGTCGGTGCCTCGTATGAGGTTGATATAAGCAGATGATTCGACCAGCTCCATTACATGCAGGGATGCATTTATAAACTGTTTATTTTAAAAATAAAAAGGGATTTGACATGGATATGTCATATGTGCAAGAATTGCAAGAATATACACGTGGAAGAATCCTAAGCAATGGGTGGGATTTATTCTTGTGTTTCTTGGTTGCATATTTTCTTGCAAGTTAACATTTTCCAAATAAAAATCAGTTTCCTGACATTCCCTGACTCATAAATTTATGAATTGTTCTCTGATTACATTACATGTTAGAATTTGTGTAAGGTGATTGATCATAATCAAGTTTGAACAATGAAAAAGATAATGAATATGATCAATGACTGCATAAGCGTGATATATTAAGTTTCACCTTACTACCTTAGATTTGCCCCACCAATATATAATCAAATGGAAATGCTAAACATAGTGCATCCTTTTATAATGTGTTTTAATGAAGAAATTTGTTTACCTAATGAATCTTCTAAAATAATTCAAATTATTTTATGTAAATTTCTTTATTTTGATAATAAATTTAGTATCCTTTAAGAATTGATTTAATCAAAGTCGAATCTAAGAAATTTCGAATGCTAGTGAATTTTCAATTTTGTTTATGAGATTTTTTTTTAAAGAATTGTTTAAGATGTTAGTTTAGCGATAAGAGTTTAACATTGTAACCTTACCGAACAAAGTTCAAATACAACGGTTGTAAAATAATTATTATTGTCACTTTAATTAATAAAAAAATTAATATCCCCATTTAAAAAAAACAAAAAAAAACTATTTCCTTATTCAATGCATTGTAAATATCAAATTGGTCCTTATAGTACTTTTCAATCAAAGTGATGCTAACAAGTGTCTTACGAGCATACACCTAAAAAAGAATTTTTTTTCTAAAAAATACAAATCAAAATGTAAAAGTCATAATTAATTACATAATTCTCTATGTAAAAGTTACACTTTTGGTTGCTTAAATAAAGCCCGGAGGACACTTGTTAGCATTTTCTTTTAAATTATGCAAATTTGTTCCTAGCGTTTCAAAAAAATTGCATTAGTCTCTATTTATTCTTTGAATTTTGCAAATTGGTCCATTTTTCTCAAAAATTGCAAATTAATCCAAACAAATTTGTAAAAAAAATGAAAATTCGTTCTCATAAATTTTCAAAAAAAATGACAATTGGTCCCTATTTTACATATTTTAAATTGACCTCGCAACTTTTTTATATTTCAAAGATGAACCAAATATCTTAAACTTCTCATCTTGAATAATTTTTTATTATATATTTGTACTTTTACCTCCAAAATTTAAAAATTTATAAAACTACTCTAACAAATTAAGATTAGGAATGATATATTTCACTGCTCTATCTAAATAAAATAAAAAAATAACAATGAGAACTTAATTGGGTTTCTGCTATTTCATAAATTTTGGGTCCCAATTTAGTAGCTCACTCACTTTCACGTTATGATGGGTATATAAACTTAAAGAGATAGGCATAGCCTCACTAACAGTGTGCACTTCTCCTTCCACATCATTCATTCTTGTTTGCATTGGTGCATATGATCTCTGTAGGCAGTGCTAGCTCTTTATGTATCTAATTTTTATCACTAATAAAAACTTATAAACCAACAACAATAAGAGGATTAGAGGAGGAAATATTACTTGTTGGACTTATTTTGAATTCTTGAAAGGTTGTATCATTAGACTAAATTGTAACTTGAGTTCTAAAATCTAATGTGGCATACTAAACTCACCATGAAATATTTAAGAATCTCTATTAATGTTGATCATTGGATGCTCTAAAATTCATGAGGTCAGGCCTTTTTTATACTCACATGTGTTATATGGATTACATGAGATTGTTGTTATCAACTAATTCCCTTCCTCTAAATAATCTTTATATTCACCATTTTACTCTCTACACTTGATTTGATCAGTTACCTTTTCATTTCCATTAATACTCAATCAGGCTATAAAAGTTGCTACTTTAGCTTACAAAAAAAAAAAGGATCATGCTGCATGAAACAAATTTTATCTTAAAATCAGGATGAGTACAAATTGGTTGATGAAAGGCAAATTATTTTACAACAACCAACTTTATGGTTAAACAAAACATCGAAGTCATAATGATCACAAATTAAAAAGTAGTGAATTATTTAAGAGTCCTTTAATTAGGACCCCATTTAGGGTCTCTAAGACTAAAAAAAGAAGCCGAAACTTTAGACTTAAGCAACTTAAGTGCTTTCTTAGACTTAATACATCTTGGAGTTTTGTACTGATTAATTGAAGCCCCTTTAGTAATAAACAAATCCATCAATGCCTCAAAAGTTCCTGGCTCCACCACACGTATCTCTAACGGTCCAACAGATTTATCATTGGTACGACATCTTCTGTATACGTAGTCCAATTCCTCTTCAACTGCAATGCAACATTCTTGTAGCACATTTGGGTCAAGTGGGTCCCCTTTTGTACCATAATGAAGAATTTCCCAGTACAATACGTAGTGTCCTGGTACTGAAGAAGTATCAGCATAGCTAGTGTATTCCACTAGGAGTGCATCATAGGGCTCTAATAACTTTTTGGCCATTGTAACACTTCTATGTAAATCCTCTTCATTTGTCTTTTCACTGTCAATGCTTATTACTACGTTTCTTCTACATATGAATCGAAATTGTGGGGCTTTGTTGTGAAAACCAACCACTTGAAGTACATCACCAACTCTGTATCTATACAGCCCTGTAAATTAATTGGGATGATATTATACATATATTAGTAAAATGAATATAATGATCTAAAAAGTTGGTTATGTTACTTAGACTTCAAAACCCAACGCAGCTCAATTAATATAATTGAATATTGAGTATATGGGTTGTGTGCGGTCACAAGTGATTTATGCACTCAGTCAACCACATCTGAATATTACACGGTCCAGATTTCAAGCTTGGTATTTTAGATATAAAAAATAATCGAAATTTGTATTGCAATTTAGACCGTCCAATCTTGACTTGACACACAAATATGCCTCAATTAATTGGGAGCTTACTTACCAGCAAAGGTAGTGATGACTAGCTCATAAAAGCAACCAATCTTGACATTCACTAAATCCACAAGCTTATCATTAGGGACTTGTTCATTTTCATCAAAATCCATCAAGAGTGTCCCATTATGTCCAAGAGGAATGAATTCAAAGTAGCCCATATTAGGCAACAGTGTAAATGCAACATCACCAGGGTCACTCAAAGGTTTCAAATTCACCCCAAAATAACACTCAGAAGAAGCATACATAGTACAAACCAAATGCAATTTCCCCTCACAATAATGTTCCAAAGCAGGAACATATTGAGCCATAGAACCTGTAACCACTGCTTCTATATACTTTGCTTTTGGCCAAAGCTTACACAGAATTCCCTTCCAACACTTTTGGCTACAGATTTTACTGATTTCATCTGCAAGACATGGATCAGGAGATGAAAGTAGTGTGGACATCGATGAACGACAAGAAGGGTCTGTTATAAAGGAATTTAAATGTCCATTTCTTATGTCATCACATAGTTTTCTCCAATTACGTTCAAGGAAAGAAATTGCTCTGAGAAATGCTGAAGCAAAGACAGCGCCTAGCCTTAGAACTTGATGGCGATGAATTAGGCCTGCTAGGAGTTGGCAATGCATGCTTTGGTTGATGTCATGGCAGAGAATGGTTTGGTCAGGGCTTGTGAAATCGCTCCAAGGGTCATGCGTTCTACATTTGAAGTGTTTGCTTTTATAGTAACTTGTTAATACACTTCTTGCTTGTAATCCACATGGTGTGGATTTTTCTGCTTTCACAAAGTAAAGATACATGGCCTTGCCTTCGTCGAGGTCCGGAACATACCTAAAAATAAAATGAAAAAGTGTCATAGAAACAGTCGTCATTAAAGTCAAACGTTTTTAATGATGTGATGAATATGATTGATTCAGGATGTAAAAAAAATTACATTGGTAAAATTAAATCTTACTGTTATTACTATTGGAGTGAAATAGTTGAGTAAATTAACTGTGGTTAGTTTTAGTGGAGGAATTTGGCAAACTATTTGTAAGAATATGCGTGATCGAAATGCATGTAGCACTTGTCAAGTCGCACTTGCTAGCTACTATAGTGAGCATGCATTATGATCCTTTTGTATAGTGCAAATATATAACAAACAAAAACGTAACTAATGCATGGTGATGGGGCCCTTCATCCACTCATCAACTCTTTTTCACATCGTATCTTTTCATCTTATCCTTTTCTTTGCTCATTTACTTAGAATGGATAACAATCATGAGTGGAGACTATTGAGTATCTTAAACACAACAGTTTAAGTTTTTTTTTCCTTAATTTATTTGAAGATTTTTATGTGTTGAATGAACATCAAATCCTAGTAAGACCGTACTCCGAGTAATTCGGAGTTTGGTCAAAAAGTCAATAAGATCATATTGTTACACTTATTCTCATATTTTTTGTGGGTTTAATCTTAACTAATTGATTTTAACCATGTTAAAATCTAGTACACGATAAAAATTTGAATAGTATTTAAATGCATGGAAAAGGATATGAAAAATAGTGTTGTCTATACATAATACATCCATATAATCATGGAAAATAAGAATAAGAAAGTTGTGTAGTTGCAAGTATATTAACTGATTCATGATTGGCATGATAAGATTGTACACAAAGGTACGTCGATCAAGATCTTCAGCAATTGATGGCATCAATTTAGGCTCTCCAGCTGATGTTCCTGAACTGCATGCACATGCCATATGATTAAGATTGTTAACAAAATTAATTAGCACAACTATAAACATATTAAATACTAGCACTTATATATACTACATAGCAGTATAGTCAAAACAATTACCTGCATAACATTTCTGTTATTGGTTGACCAGTGATGAGAGAAGAGTCTTCACCATTTGCAATTCTCCGTATATATGGAAAGATTCCTTCGTAACTAATAACTGGAACACAGCGCTTAAACTCTTTTAAATCTGTTTTAAATGTTTCTCCCTTCATATACTGATCTAAATACTCAGTTTCCTTATTCTGTGTTAAGATCTGTTTCAAAAGGTTTTCTTGAACCTCACCAGCATTCATTGTTAGCCTCTCTATCTCCTTGAGTGCTTCTTCACCTTTGTACTCCAATTTCTTTCCGTCCATGTTCACCAAAAATAAGACAACTACCAAAGACTGAATTGTATAGCTTTGGACTGGTGTATGCAGTGTATATATAGATAGGTATATGTATGCTATTATGGAGAATTATAACATAAAAGTCATTTGGGCACATGGCACTTGTAAATTGTTTTATATATTGATTTTCGACAAAAGCATAACATCATCATTTTTTTTGTTTACAAAAACATGACATTATCTAAGTTTAAATATATTTTTGTTCTAATTAAAGATACTCCATCTAGAATGAAATATAAGCAAAAGTAGTAGTTGAAAAGTAATACATCAATTTTCAACTATCACCTTTTGCTTGTAGTCCTTATAGCGATCTTTGAGTAAACTGTAGGGCTTTGTCAACATTCACCGGTAAAATATAGTTTTGCATCATGCATAAATGTCTTTTTTATGATTAGATCAACAAGTCATGTCATATTTTATTTAATTTAGTGGTGGGATTTATTGATCCAGAGATAAAAAGATTGGTTTGTGTGTGATGCAAGACTTGTCTCACTTGGACGCCATAGAATTGGTCAAGTTGTAAATAATCATTATGATGCTCGAAATTGCAAGTGTTGAGCAATTTAGTCCTTCAAATTTATGAAAATAGCAAAGTTGTCTCTGAAATTAAAGAAGATCAATCAATTCATCATTAGTTTTGATGGATGTTTGCGTATTTGCCTCTAAAATTTAGTCCTCGAATGATTCCAGTTTTCTATTGTGAATCTTGATTGAAAATCATCGAAGGATTGAGAGATAAAATTAGAGAAACTGGGGATTGCTCTTCTTGGGGAATTGAGGATGATTTTTTGGTCACTTTTATATCTTTCTTTAGTGAAAGGGAAATGGAAGAAATTATGATTTGGTCTTGTTGAGCTCTTGAAATTAATTTTTTATAACTCTTTTTTATCTCTTGTAGAAGGCTAATTGATAGTGAATTGCATAGTTGCTCTCTCCAACACATGTGTGTCATTTATGGACCAAAGTGCGTAGACAATCACAGTGTTAATCCTCTCTCTCTTTATCATTGTCTTTAGATTGAATTGATTGGTTGTTTGTATTATCCATGCAATAGGTTCTAGATCCTTTCTAGGTTGAATTTTTATTTGTTTGGACTGTTTAGTTTTGATTCTCATTGTTATTTGTCTTCTTTTTTTAATTCACAACAATGTTGTAATTGATCTTAATTGATTTTACTCGCTCCAATATGATTTACATAAAGACTAAAATGGATATTATACCCATTTGATTTTGGTAACGGATTGATGGTTGGTTAGAAGATGGAAGTTATTATGTCTATTCTTCAATATGAAAGACTGGGCAAGGAGCTCGGTAGAGCCGAGCCTTCAATTTATGGGGCCTCAATTATTTATAGAGGTATGAGTATAATTGTTGGGATGTAGGATAATATTTTTATTTTTTTAATAAAAGATAATATTTTCTTTTGTTATGTAGGTCTAAATCAAACACTTATTATTTGACAAAAGTAAAGAGTAAATGGACAAGTTAGGTCAAACCCACGCATCTATCAGTAACAAAAATTCAACAAAAACAAATTAAAATCAAAATAATGCTTATTGTTAATTTGCAATTATTTAAATTATCATTAATTATTTTTATTAGGGATCAATTTTAATATTAGAGTCGAGCCTCCAATTTTATTGGAACGGTCTCGATGAAAATGGTGAAATATATGTATATACCAATTACATGTTTGTGGTTCTAGTTCTTCACGGCTATATATTCTTGTCTGCACTCTCTTAAAGCATGGGAATAAATGGGAAAAGAACATAAAATGATTTCAAATGATATGTTCGTGTTCTCAGCCTTTCAAATTGAACCACTAAAATCTTCTTCTTTTTTTCAATAACTTGCCTTGTCCAAAAAAAAAAATTGCTGCTAGTCCAAAAATCATATCATCAAACAAATGTTGTAATAGCATCAAAAGGTCATTCATAGCCTCCATTAAAAAGGTTATTCTTTATAGCTTGCAAGCTAAAAAAAATACTAATCTCTTGCAATAGTTCTTAAATACTCCCTCCATCTCACAATATTAGTCGTTTAAGGTTTGTGCACGATTATTAAGGAAATGATTAATGGTCTTGATTTCAATAGTAAAATTAGTAGCATTTACTAAAATACGGTCTGATTAATTGTAGTTAGTGGAGTAGTTAAGTTGGATGAAATTCAATAAATAAGGGTATGATAGTGGGAAAAAAATAATAAATGTTGCATTGGTATTGTAAAGTGACAATTATTTTGAGAAAAAGAAAAAAATGTTAAAGAGACAATAATTATGAGACGGGGGGTATAGAATTAGATCTTCTTTGATTTCACTATTGAAGAAATAAAATTGAATACCAAGAGACTTGTAACCACCTCTTAATCCAAATTCTTGTAACCTTTAGGGCTCGTATAGCGTTCTATATAAGAAACATGCTATGATAAATGTATCATATTATGTCTCTATTCAATGTTTGATGATGATACAACTTGAAATGATAAGTCAATCATGAAACTTATCATGTCTCTTTTGTAAAAAAAAATATATATATTATGAATATGAGATAGGTTATGAACCAGTTGAATAGGATAAGAAATTAATTTACTAATTTAACCCTATTAATACCATTTTAAATTAAAAAATTTAAATCTAAAAAAAATTAATTAAAAAATAATTTCATATTAATTAAAAAAACAAATTTATTAATAATTATTTTTTAAATATATATGATTTAACCCACTTTGTTTGATCCGGTGATGTTAACTTGAAACTTTAGAGTATATTTATCTCAATGTCTTAAGTTTGACCCTCCTCCATGTTACTTTTGTGGGCGAGTTTGACTTTTAATATATATATATATATATATATTAAATAGTCGAAAGAAACTAATAACTATTAAAATATAATATTTAAAAAAAATTATTCAAAATTACTAAAATATGAATATTAATTAAACTTTTTAACAAATTAAATAAATTTTTTAAAAAAAAAGGTAATTTTTTTCATTTACATGTAAAAAAATACTACCTTTATTTAGCTTACCTGCCATATATAACAAAATTATTTAGTTACTCGTAATTTTTTTTTTAAATTAAAATTTTTTATTTTATGTTTGAATAAACATATCAAAATATATTGTACTTTTGGCTCGGTTTGTACTGTCTATGGAACAATTTTACAATCAAACATTGCACAATTAAAGTTTTTTTAATAAAGGCTTAAATTTGAAATTTAACTTTGCAAATATAGCTAGTTTTGGTTTTGGTCCTTGTAAAAAAAAATACCCTTGCAAAATATTATGTCTTTTAAAAAAGTCTCTGGCCCCACTTTTAGGTTGATTTGGAATGGTTGTCGCCATGTCGCAGTTGAGGACTGTGCAACTTTTGTCACGTGGTGATTATGTGGCATACCACATAATTAAAAACTTAAAAAAAATTAAATTCTGAAAATTGTTTTTTTAAAATTTAAAAAAAGGAAATTAAATTTAAAAATCATAAAAAAAAAAATCGATGTATAATTTTTTTTGAAATATGAAAATAAAAAATTTTAAAATTATATAATCTGAAAATTTATAATTTTTGAAAACGTAATTGACAGTATTTTCGGAAAAAAATTAATATATAGTTTTCAAAAATTTGTTTCTAATTTTTTTAACAAAAATTATAATTTTGACAGTTTTTTTTTAAATCTTTTTTGGGAAAAGTCATTTTCAGGATTTTTATTTTTTTAATTATTTTATTACGTGGATTGCCACGTGGCTGAAACATGCCAACTCACCGAAAAAAGTGGGGTCAGGGGCTTTTTTAAAAGACATAAAATTTTGCAAGGACCTTTTTAATTTATTTTTTTTTACAAGGACTAAAACTAAAACTGACTATATTTGCAAGGTCGAATTTCATATCTAAGCCTTTAATAAATTGTACAACTAAAGTTGTTTTGTCCTTTTATTTTTTTAGCATATCAAATGTATCCATAGTCACAATGATTTGGATCCAATATTTGAACAAACATGTCAAAATACATATTATTTAATTATTTTAAAAATATTCATTATTTTATTTTATTTTTATCTTTTTTTTCAAATATGCAATTGTGTCCAGAGATATTACACTCAAATAGTTGTGATCACCAAGACTTTTTCACTTGTACAAACTCTAGAATTTGTTTTTATGCATTCTGAAACTCTACATCAGCACAATTCAATAATTAAAAAAAAAAAACAATAAAAT
>Ga0228710_1011101_pt1 | contig 11771 bp, 9 predicted proteins | sample MedpolnodulmetaG_FD_177995 | JGI IMG/M metagenome (GOLD analysis project Ga0228710, IMG submission 177995) | Root nodule microbial communities from Medicago polymorpha collected in Santa Monica, California, United States - pink nodules | ecosystem: Host-associated > Plants > Roots > Nodule... | reverse complement strand
GGTAAAATTGTTGCTCTCTGTCACCTTTGCCTTGGCTAAACACATTGGTGTGAAGGATGTAAGGATCACCACTCAAATTTCCCAAGAATTCAAAGTCTATCTCATCCCATGCACCTCCTTTTGATGATAGCTGAAGTGAGCATAAAAAATTCCAATCAGTAAATTAATCAATATGACCTTATACAAAAATATATAGGTATAAAATAAAGTATGAATATTTGATGTATCTTACATAATAAGCAGTGACAGTGCCAGCAGAGTTTCCTGGAACAAGCTTAATCTGCATATCAATTTTGCCAAATAAGTATTCATTTTTGGATTGAAAGCCAGAGCCAGAGGCTTTGTCAAGAGAGAGAGTAAGAAGATTGGCGTTGTTGAGTATTTTGGCACGACCATCTCCCCATGTAATCTGAAAATCTTGGTTGAAGTTACCAGCAGCACATGCTACATTAATCCAAAGCAGAGGAATAAGAAGCACTAGCAAAGTTGTAGTAGAAGACATGAATTTACTAATGTATGAAAACTAATGAAGATGTGGTTTCAAGAAGTGAAGGAATAAATAAATTATTAAGTGGTAATGTTGGATGTGTTATGAAGGTTGAAGAGTTATTACTATATATAGTAGAAAATGAGCGTCTGTGATCTGAAGTTTGAAGCAAGTAGGTTGGAGAGGAAAAAGATAGGAACGTCAAACAGTGAGCTAAGCTGTGGATAGTTGTATAGTATTGAATGGTAAGAAAATAGCTGTCAAAAGCTCAAATGAGAGCATAGCATAGCCAATAAAATTTGTCGTATTTAATTAATGAAACCATGGATAAATAAAAGTAACAAAGTAAAGGTAATACTGGTGGAGCATGTATGTTACAATTGGATGAGCACGAGGTATTAAATAAGGAGGAAGTCACTATCATCAGGTAAATAAAGTATGATATATATGTAATGAATGAATATTAACCAAAAGAAAAATATGATGAATGAATGAATAATATCTTAGTTAGTGGATAAGGTCACGGTCACCGTCGCCACCTTTGAATAATACTTGGACCCTATCCCCTGGCAAGAGGCACCAGCTAGCTGTAAATTTTTGCTTTTTCACTTGTTAGAAGAGTATATCCAAATGCTTCTGGATTGATACTATGTTCTGCTTATACAACCCTCTTCCAAAACAAAAATTTAGACATAGTTTGGAAATTTGAATTTTGTTTTTATTGTCATGGATTTGTCATTTTAAAAATCCAAATATAGCATTAGTCATTATGTTATCTCAATTATACCACTATCTTTACTTAGTTAACTAATAAATAATAAGTTAGAAAAGTGGCCAAAATGGAATTTTCAAATTGTGTAAAACTTGAAGTTTTAGAAAAACATGAGGGTCCAGTTGCAAATTTTGGTATAATTGAAATATAGGGTCAAATTTGTAAATTTTCAAAAATATAGGACTAATCTACAAAGTTTGAAAACCTATAGGAACTAATGTGAAAATTTTGACAAATATAGGAACAAACTTTTAAATTCAAAATAAAAGACACTAATGTGTAAAATTTGAAATGTATAAATTCACATTTAAACAAAGAAGAAATTTCATATTCTTAATTTTTAGATCGAAATTTTTTAACAAAATAATTTAAAATTTAATAATCAATTTACATTGAATAATTTGAGTTATCTTTTAAAAATATATCACTCCATAAAATTTCTTCATTCAAACACACTATTAATTTATCATAATAGCTACGGGATAATGGGTGGGAAATCCTGAATTCAGACCCAGATAAATGAATAAATATTAATCTTACAGGTTACTGCTAACATACATATATGTCATTGAAATTTTTTGTTAAAAAAAACTGTCATTCAAAAATCGGCCTTAGTGAACTGTTTTTTTACTCAATCCTTAGTAGTAAATATGTTGAATGATGGTGAAAAACCATCAGTGAAATGCTAGCTAGCCTTTTATTTCAATCAAGGAGTCATTACAATCTCCAAAAATTAAAGAGTTGTAAGGTTTGATCCATAGTTTGTCTTTTCGCATAATCTACAAACACAAACTTTTTGACAATAAAAAAGTTATTTCATTTCAATTAAAAGAGTATTCAAAATATATTCCATTCATAAAAGTACTCATAATATAGGTTAGACTAAAATAAAAAAACTTAGAAACTAGCATACGACCTTGAAGTTCTTGCAAGGATGTGAGCAACAAGGTTTATTTCTTCCTAATGAAATTAACCTTTAAGTTTTGCAACAAATTTAAGAAGGCTTTTCACTTTTTAATGAGTGTATGGCTTCATATAATCCTAAAGCATCAGCCTCCAAATAGTTTTAGCATTGACGAATTATATTCCCTTCTCATTCCGAATGTACATTCTTACTCCATAACATAACATCCTTATTGATCGAAAATTGCCGTGTCCACACCCTGCAATTCTGTTGTCAGTTCCTCTGCCTGCTGTATTATGTACATGATGACAATAGTCATTACATTATTTTTAGTGTCATTTTCATGATGTTTTGAGTTCACAAGCAAGCTTAAACAACAAGGAAAGCAAGAAAAATAGAAGATTTTGAAGAAACAGTTGTGTTGATGTTTTTATTGAGTCTATAGCAATTTTAGACAGTCTGGGGGTGTGAAAAGCAGAAATTCTGGAAGTGCTGAAAATAGGCAATCGTGTCACGATTTTCAGAGGCGTGAAATGATTTTTGGTCCAGAATGAAGGTTTGGTTCTGCCACTGAAATCGTGACACGATTTCTGGTGGCGTGACACGATTTTGCTAGTGGTGTGACCCAATTTTTATAGGCGTGACACGATTTTTGGTGCAGAAAATATTTCCTATTTAAGCTGAAGTCAGTTCCAGAAACAAGGGTTACGAATTGGAGAGAGCCAAGTGCGATTTTGAGACCTAAAGACGGCTAGGAGGGCGAATTCATCATCCTTTACTCAGTTCATGTATGTTTTAATTATTTTCTTGATTATGCTATTTGTAAACTCTATTATGAGTAGCTAAATCTCTCAGAGATTAGGTCCGAGATGAATCTGCGTAACCCTAATTGATCATGTTGCTGTGAAACTCTATTTATTATGAATGACAATTTAGTTTTTATTCAATTCAATTGTACTTAATGCTTTTTATATCCTGATCAAATATAAACCTGATTTAGTGAGAACGAATGACTACTAAACCTATCTTTCGACTTAGACCCAATTAAATTGTTCTAATAAACATGGTTAGTCTAGGAATGGATAATCGTTTATTAGTGATATTAGGTTAACGTGCTTAAAACCTTCAAAGATTATTAGCCCACCTAAGGAATTAGGGGCTGTAGTTTGCGAAGAGGGTCCTAACTCAAGGGATTGATTAAGACTATTTTGTTAACCATCGTGGAACTAGAGAATCATTCGTAAGAAATAGGTGCAGTATACCAATTAGGAAAACACTAGAGGATTCGACAGACCTGATCTCATCTCTCTCCATATTTTCTTAATCAATCTTATTTTAAGTACTTGATTTCATCAAATCAAACCAAACCAAACCAACCGCCCAGTGGCAATTTAAAAGAAACTTTATACATCCTTTTGAATAACGTAATTAAATTCTTGAGATTAAAACCAGTCCTTGTAGGAACGATATTTTTATTACTTCGATGCATTTTTAGTACACTTACTAAAAGTTAGTTTATCAGTACACATCCTGTTCCTGCGGTCTGCTATACCAGACTGGTTTTTAAGACCAAACTGGTTTTTGTTTCACTATCCAAGGTGGATCAAGAGGGACCATACTGGGTTTTTATGATATTTTGTGAGGGACTAACTTATCCTTTCATTTTTTTGTTACAGGGCCACAATGTCTCCCACTAAATATTGTTAATGCAACATAATCAATTTAACTATCACTGAATTTGTCTATGAATTTTTGTTTAGAGACTAACTGTTCCAATTTTTTTTTAAAGGATTAAAAATTAAGTTTCTTTTTATTTTTTTTACGAGGGACTAGCTTGAATTCATGTTCTTTGCTAGAGACCAGAATAAAACTTCACTCTTATGATAATAATTAAACGAAGTAAACTGATTTTTTTTTTTTTTGCATCTTTAAAATGTCAAGACATATTTATACACACCTTTAACAAATATATAATTAGTTTAGCAGACTATATTAAGCTTGGAAGAGAAGAAATCTGAATATTTATCACAGTGTATCAAAGAATAAAAGAATTGAGATGAAGCCCGTTACAAGTAGAATAAATTGAATAGGCCTAAGAAAGAATAAATCTACAACTATATAGTTGCATTTGGAGTATCAAATTATTAATTAGGATGCAGTGCACTCTGTTGGAAGACCTTGGGGAAACCTTTTGATGTCAGTGCAATAATTGTAAATCATGTAATTCTTCTGAACCTCACTCAATCTCTGTTGACTTGTTGAATCCAACTCTTGGGAAAACCATGCATTAGATGAAGTAGTTTCTGCATTGAAATTCCTATATGATGCAGTGAATGGAGCATTTGTCCAATCTGTTTTGACAAGACCACCTCTTGTTGCCCAATCATCAGCATTCCATAGACTTGAGTATATCCTCATTGGTTGATTCTTTGGAAATGCAACTCCTTTTGATTCCATGTTCTTGAATTCTCTTATTGGTGTTCCATCCACTGAGAAACTGCATTCAATTAAACACGCGTTCATCAATAATCAATTCATTTTATCTATGAAACACCGACACATGTTTATATATTAGTGTCAGTATCGTGTCCAATGTTTTTATTATCAGTATGATATTTGAAAAGGTGCTTACACAATGCGTTGAGGATTCCAAAGAATGGAGTAGGTGTGAAAATCAGCAGTTGGATCAAACCAAAGATGGAATTGTTGCTCTCTGTTGCCTTTTCCTTGACTAAACACATTTGTATGAAGAGTGTATGGTTCTCCACTCACATTCCCCAAGAATTCAAAGTCAATCTCATCCCAATTTGATCCTTTTGATGACAACTGCATGCCACAGATAGCAAAAGTAATTAACATATGATAATGAATTTGAAAGCTCAATATTACTAAATATATTTGTAGGATTAGCATTAAGACAGTAACATTTATTTTTACTACTTACATAGTAAGCAGTGACAGTGCCTGCGGAGTTTCCAGGTACAAGCTTGAGCTGCATATCAATGTTGCCAAAGAGATATTCATTCTTGGATTGGAATCCAGAACCAGAGGCTTTGTCGAGGGAAAGAGTGAGAAGTTGACCGTTGTCGAGTATCTTGGCACGACCATCTCCCCATGTTATATCAAAGTTCTGATAGAGGTTTCCAGCTGCATATGTTGTAATGAAAGTGGCAAAAACTAATAGAGATAAGAGGATATTCATACTTGAACAATGCATAGTACTAGTAGATTAATATGAAGGTGTATAATATATTGGTAGAAGTTTGTAATGTTACTGGTGATGAAATGTTGAAGGGATGATTGTGGAAGAGAAGTGGGAGTGCTATTTATACATAGATGTGTGAAAGGAAGGAAGGAAGGGACAGAGGAAAGTGAACTCAGCTTTTATTGTCATGAACAGCTGCACTTTTATTTGGCTTCAGCTGTCGTAGATGATTGAATATAGTGACCATATATAAAATAAAATAAAACCTATCTTGATTAAAATAAAATATTTGCAAGTGGTTGTCACTCGTTTCTAGCAGCTGCTAGCCCAACATCTGAGACTCAAAAGTACTCCACCAAGTAATAGTTTAGTTGTAGACGCGTTTTCACATATTTTATGGCTATTGAAAATGCAAAGTTGGTTCCAATGAGAATGCGGGGTCTAAAATCTCGTCTCAATATATTTATTTGTCATGGGCAGGCACGTCCCACCCAAAATGTATCAACACCGCCATCAGACAGCTCACCCTAAAGAGGACAAGATCTAATCCTATTAGTAAAAAAGAAATGATATTTCATATTTCTTGACAATTTATCTCTCATACACTTGTATTCACTATTTATTTTTACTTACGCTATCTATTGTTTTGGTTTTCGTATCAATATCTACCTTTTTTTGTAAACATATAATTGTCTCATAAGTTATCATAAAAATGATTATTCAAATAACACATTTTTTACCAAAATACTACCTTCGTCTTTGAATATAAAATTCTTTTTTGAGTTTTATTTTATTTATTTAGGTTGCTTTTTAGATTTCTTTCAAATCTTTAAGTGTATTAATTATTTTCTTACTAATATACATATTTGTATTGTATATTTTTATAAAAACATTAAGCAATTCTCATATTTTAAAGGAACCCACTTAGGTTAGTCTGGTGATATTGACTTGCGATCTAGAAGTGTGCTCCTTCTCAAGGTCTCAGACTCAATTCTCCCCGTGCTAATTTGGGTGGACTAATTTAATTTCTTAAAAAAAAATCTCATTTTTAAAGTAGACTTCTAAAACAATTGCATTTATTAACAAAATTTAGACAACAACTAATTTCATGAAGTCCCATGTTTTTTTTCTTTTAAAAGGATTCTATATTTAGGAGCGGAGGTACTAGTACAATTTGTCCATACTAATTGTCACATTTGCGAAAATGTTAAAATGTATGTAAATTTGTTTTCCCCTTCTAATTGTGTTATTTAACTAATATAATTTACACTAATTCTTTTTTAATAAAAACTAATAATATAGTAGTCCTATTTACACAATGCATGGTCAGTTGGAATTAAAATAGTCAATTCACCTGTTCGTTGGTTTTCGTTTTAACACTGGTTTCACACTAATAATCATTATCCTTCTAAATATTATTATCCACTTTACACTTATTATGATGAAATGAATCAATAACAATAAAGTCTTATCCCACAAAGTAAAGTCGACTACATTGATTAAATTACATTAAAATGTTCAATCATAAACTATATCGCAGTTCAACTCACTAATCTCTATATATTTTTTAATAGTTTCTTTTATAGTTTTTCTGACATCTCTCTATCTCTAATGATCTAACTATCTTTCATCTTATCAACTCTCTTTACTACGTGATCTTTTCTTTACATGCATAAACCACTTAAACATATTTTTCACCATCTTTTATGTTATAAGTGTTACCCTAACTCTAATATTTTCATTTCTTATCCTATCCAACTCTCTCTAATAGAAATACATCAATTGTTAATATTGATAAATTAGTAAAATTGTAAATCCTTTTTCTTTCATTTCATGTAAATATGTAATTTTACACATTTTTGCTTAAGTTTAAAATATTTATTTATAATCAAATGGACAATTAGTGGCCCATCTCACCACACCACCGTCTTGTTAGATAGATCACGGATATGGTTTTTGGTATAAGAAAATCCAACTTAACTGTTATGGACTCCGCTGATTACATATATATAAGTGTATGTGCTTTTTCTTGCTTTCTTTTTTCAAGTTTGTTAGGATTTTTCTTTCGGATACTTTTTAACATAGCATCAAATTAGTTCTTATATTGCAAGTTCTCTCAGTTTAGATTTGAGACTCGTAGCCCAGCTCTAGAATATGCTTATCCCACAAACCGTCATTGCGATCCGTAACGTTTCCTGCATTCAATGGCCTCCCAACGAACACCAGTTTCCACCATTGAAATCCATTGCCCCAACGGCTATCTCCTTAGACATATAAACAATGCAACATACACTATTCTTTCCACTTAAAAGCTTTATATTTGCTCTCGTAGCGACTTGAATGTCATAATATTTGCAAATATGCATGAAAACTTTTATTAGTTTAGTATATGATCTTCGATTATAATTTTTTTTTTTTTTTGAGTAAATATGGCTGTTAATCCATAAATAGCCAAGACTTCTAAACTCCATTTTGTATGAAGAGTCATTACAGAAAGGAGTTATTTCTGGAGAAGATCAAGAGTGATGATCATCCAACTGACATGCTGGCTAAGGCTCTCCGAAGCTCAAAATTTCAGCCTTGTTTGAAGATATTAGAAGTTGTGTAGCATAAAATTAAGCCAAGGTAGAGAAATTGTTAATAGATACTTAGGCTTTATGGTTGTTATAGTTAGTAGGGAGTTAGTAAGGTAGTTATGAGGTACTTTGCTCTGTCTACTCTTTTTGTTCTCTATTGCTAAAGTTAAGGAGAATACCAACAAGTGTCCTTGGAGCATTGATTAAAGTACTAAAAGTAGTAAAGTTAATAATCTTAGAAAATACTTTGCGGCATGTACTTAACAGTTAACAATAACATGTCTCCTACTAAACACCATTAATACCACTTCTCTATTCGCAGATTATATTAAGCTTGGAAGAGAAGAAATCTGAATATTTATTATAGTGTATCAAAGAATAAATGAATTAAGATGAAGCACGTTACAAGTAGAATAAATTGAATAGGCCTAAGAAAGAATAAATCTACAACTATATAGTTGCATTTGGAGTATCAAATTATTAATTAGGATGCAGTGCACTCTATTGGAAGTCCTTGGGGAAATCTTTTGATGTCAGTGCAATAATTGTAAATCATATAATTTTTCTGAACCTCACTCAATCTCTGTTGACTTGTTGAATCCAACTCTTGGGAAAACCATGCATTAGATGAAGTAGTTTCTGCATTGAAATTCCTATATGATGCAGTGAATGGAGCATTTGTCCAATCTGTTTTGACAAGACCACCTCTTGTTGCCCAATCATCAGCATTCCATAGACTTGAGTATATCCTCATTGGTTGATTCTTTGGAAATGCAACTCCTTTTGATTCCATGTTCTTGAATTCTCTTATTGGTGTTCCATCCACTGAGAAACTGCATTCAATTAAACACGCGTTCATCAATAATCAATTCATTTTATCTATGAAACACCGACACATGTTTATATATTAGTGTCAGTATCGTGTCCAATGTTTTTATTATCAGTATGATATTTGAAAAGGTGCTTACACAATGCGTTGAGGATTCCAAAGAATGGAGTAGGTGTGAAAATCAGCAGTTGGATCAAACCAAAGATGGAATTGTTGCTCTCTGTTGCCTTTTCCTTGACTAAACACATTTGTATGAAGAGTGTATGGTTCTCCACTCACATTCCCCAAGAATTCAAAGTCAATCTCATCCCAATTTGATCCTTTTGATGACAACTGCATGCCACAGATAGCAAAAGTAATTAACATATGATAATGAATTTGAAAGCTCAATATTTCAATATATATTTGTAAGACTAGCATTAAGAGTTAAGACAATAACAATTAGTTATAACTTACATAGTAAGCAGTGACAGTGCCTGCAGAGTTTCCAGGTACAAGCTTGAGCTGCATATCAATGTTGCCAAAGAGATATTCATTCCTGGATTGAAATCCAGAACCAGAGGCTTTGTCGAGGGAAAGAGTGAGAAGTTGACCGTTGTCGAGTATTTTGGCACGACCATCTCCCCATGTTATATCAAAGTTCTGGTAGAAGTTTCCAGCTGCATATGTAGTCATGAAGGTGGCGAAAACCAAGAGAGATAAGAGGAGAGTGATCATTGAGCAATTATGAGTGTATGCCATGGTTGATTTGAAGGTGTATGTATATATAGCTTGGTAGTAGTTTGTAGTGAAAATGAAATGTTGAAGGGATGATTGTGGAAGAGAAATGGGATTGGTATTTATACAAGATGTGATGAAATGTTGAAGGAAGAAACAGAGGAAAGTGCACTCGGATCATGTTGCCGTGTACAGCTGCAGTTTTCCATGAGTTGAGTTGGCACATATATTAATTATGTAAATATAAATAGTTTGCTTAATAGAAGTAGTCATCTTTTTCTTTCAAAAAAAGTAGTAATTTATATTTGAAATAAAAGAAGAAGTAGTCATCTTACAAAGTTAACAAAAACCATAAAATATTTGCAAGTGGCGCATTTGAAACTAGAGAGTTGGTTCCAATGAGAATGTGGGGTCTCAACTCTCAAATTTTGTCCTGGACAGGCACGTCCTAGCCAATATATCAACAACACTACACCGCCATCAGACCATCGATGCTGAGGATAAGACTATATCCTGCAACCGAAAGTGATACTCTTTAAATACAAACAATGTATTTGTCAACTGTGTTGTTTCATTTTGAAAGAGATAAATAGTTCGTTAACAACAATTTAAAAAGACAAATTGGTCCATTTTAACAATTAAAAAGAGATAATATTTGTCCCTAAACAAAATAAGAAGTCCTTAAAAGAGATAATTTTCACTTTTCTTTTTATCAAAATAAACCATTCACATTTGTTCGTTGTCTTTTTTAGCATTCAAACAAAGACATTCAATAACAGATTATTTTTGTTACTTTTATTGTTTCATAAAGAAGATCAATGATGTTTTCCACATGGACAAATCACTTTTTTATAATTTTTTAATAATAGTATCTAATAGGTATTCAATCACTCCAATGGAGACTCTCTAACAAAATATCTATATGAATCCCACTAATATAGTACAATGACATTAAAAAAGCCAAGATAAATTGCAATTGAAAAGTAATAATACAATGATAATGATTATTTTAAGAAATGATAATGATTATTTTAAGAAAAAGTCACGTGGAATCCACTTAAACATGGAACTCTTTAAGTGAGACTCTGGGTCTTAAAAGACCCTAAAAAAAAAATTCCACATTAGGGGTACCTATTAGGTACCAGGTCTTAAATAGTGAAGACCTCACCAATGTGGATGCTCTTACAACTCGAACTGATGCCCCTTGATTTAAAAACAAAGATTATTCAATAATAATATATCAATAATATTTGAAATTTTAAAAAAATGGCTAAATTGCATTTTTGGTCCCTTGACTATTTAGGTAGTATCGCTTTGGTCACTTAATTAAAATTCGATTTATTTTGGTCCCTTAACTTCTCTCCGTTACATATTTTGGTCATTTCCGTTAGTTTTAATTAAAAAACGTTAGATTTTCTTCATTTTCTTCTGGAATTTTTTGACGTAGTTTTTTTTTTGACACATTGACGTTTTTAATAATACAAGGATTAAGTTATCCCAATTTTTTAAAAATATTAGAAGTTACTTTTATTTTTTTTTCAATGACCAAACTCAGCCCACAGTTTTTTTTATAGAGTAAAATAGGTCGTCATTCTTATTATTTTATAGCCATAGTCTTTGAAAAATACATAAATAAATTAAGAATTAAATAATCATAGGAATTGGGTTCCTTTATTTATTTTTTTGAGAGAGGAATTGGTTCCTTTATAATGACTTACACAAATAATTAATGAATATATGATTATGAAAGTTACAAAAAGAAAAGAGAATACAATTATACAACATGTTGAGGAAAACTAAATTCTCAAATCCCCTAAGTCATCCTGCATTCTTGAGGAAGACCCTGTGGAAATCTTTTGTTATCACTGCAGTAATTATATATCATGTAATTCTTCTGAACCCACTTGAGCCTCTCGAGACTTGTAGAATCTAGCTCCTCAGAGAACCAATCATTCTTATCGGATTGTGATGAACCACAAGATGATATTCCAGAAGACACAATGCATGCATTAGCATTGAAGTTTCTGTATGAAGAAGTGAAAGGAGCTTTGGACCAATCTGTCTTAACAAGTCCTCCTCTTGTAGCCCAATCATCAGCATTCCAGAGACTAGAGTAGATCCTCATTGGTTGGTTTTTGGGGAATGGAACACCATTTGATTCCATGTTCTTGAATTCCCTAATTGGAGTTCCATCCACTGAGAAACTGAAAAATGCACAAAGAAAATAGTCTAATTTAGTTGCTTCCAACACAAGTAATGAAAAAATCATTTTATTTCTATT
>Ga0228710_1011096_pt1 | contig 11773 bp, 9 predicted proteins | sample MedpolnodulmetaG_FD_177995 | JGI IMG/M metagenome (GOLD analysis project Ga0228710, IMG submission 177995) | Root nodule microbial communities from Medicago polymorpha collected in Santa Monica, California, United States - pink nodules | ecosystem: Host-associated > Plants > Roots > Nodule... | reverse complement strand
AAAAGACCATTAGAATAATTTTTAATCGTGTTGACATTAATTCCATTGTCAAACCCTAATTTTTTTCATTTATTGAAATACTATTTGTATCCTTTTAAAAATAAGTCCTTATACATTTAATATTGTTTAAAATGCATCACGCTATGGAAGGTTGTGACTGTTCCGGTTATACCCCTTGATGCTTTTTACCAAATGATGCCATTTCCCAACCCACACCATTTTCACCCCTTCAAACTATATAAATAGGGCATACCACTATAGCATAACTTGCCAATCATTTCATCGTAGTATTACATATACATACATATATATTAATCTTGGAGTAATTTGCATCTGTTGTGTGGGAAAAATGAAGCAGCCAGAAGTATGGGGTGTTGGATCTGTTGTGGCGTTTTTGATCATTGTAGCAGTACTTGTTTTTGGTCCATTTTTCATGGGACCTGTTTCACCCCCTGGAATTCCGTTGCTGTTGGTGTTTCCTGTTGTTATTGCAGCACTTGTCATTTTTCTCATAATATGCTCTAAATGATGACTATACTATATCCATGCATGCTTCTTCAACGTCGATGGTGGCCACAAATAATAATACTATGGTATATGATATGATTTCATATACTTCTTTGTTTTGTTGATTAATATTATGATAAGGCAGTCGATGTAATAGATTTTGTATGTGTGTGTACGTAGTCTTGTGTTTTTGTAATATGTTGTTGTGATCAAACATATGTGGGTGGTTTTATATTGTGAATATTATTCTTCATGAAATTAAGCACACACTATGGCTTTACATATAGTTTAATAAAATCTTGTTTGTTCAATTGATTTGTTCATTCGTTTTCTCTTTATCAATTGCTTGCATTCAACCTTGGTTGAAGAATAGTGAAAAGTATTATCTGTTTATCGATATTGTAAAGTAATATCACCGTTCTCTTGTTCACCACAAAATCATGAATTCGATAGATTTATCTAAGAAAAATGAATTCGATGAAAGAACCTTATATCCAAATAATTCGCCTTCAATTTAGGCCTAATTATGCACTCTTCATGTCTTTGATTCTGAAGTTATCTTCCAAGTCGATCGAATCAGTCATCCATAAAATTAAAAAGCAAAATATTCATATTTTTTACAAGCAACGATATACAAGGGGTACTCGATCATAATACAAATCGTCAAGTCATATACAATGAAAACATTAAGATGGATTTGTCCACAAGTAAGATCAAGCCATGAATCTATTGTGGCATTTTGATTATTGCAGCAATGCTTGTTTTTGGTTAATTTTTCTTAGGTCGTGTTTAACCCCATATAATTCCGTTGCTTTTGGTCTTTCCCCTTTCTTTTGGTAGGGCTTATCATTTTTCTGATTATATCGACAACTACACTATATTGTCATGCATGTTTCTTCAACCTCGATCATGATCACAAATGTTAAAAAGTTTTGCATTGTGAAAACAATCATCAATCATATACACACTTTTCTTTAAAAGTGGCCAATATGAAAATTAAAACTATCTAACAAAATTATTATAGTTTTAAAGTTGAAAAACTCTTTACTCTCACGGTGTAAAGGAGTTAAATTATGTCTTTTTTTTTACAATTTAACAATTAGTTAAATTATGTCTTAATAATGTTAAAAGTTGAAAATCTGGTAAACTTTTGATAAAGTTCAGAGGAATATTCGTTAAATAATGTGGGAATGGAGTTTGAAGAAGGATTACATTTGAGAATTTTTATTTTAAGCGAAAATTTATTTTTATTTTTGGGTTTTAAGTAGCAATAATGAGTCTCTAAAAAAAAAGTAACAATGAGAACTAGTGTCTATTTGATTCAACTTGTAAAATATAATATGACTCTTTTTGAGAATTTTTATTTTTGCTGAACATTTATTTTAGAATTTAATTGAGATTTGTAAAATGAAAATATTATAAGAGTGATATAACACACTATCAGTAAATCAGTGGCATAGTGTGACATCTAATGGAAGCTCTTTTTATTTTTATTTTTATGGCATACTATTTGAAATACAATTGAAAAATATAGAAAAATAATGATGTTCAATAAAATATTTATCTGGAAGATAAGATTAATAACACATTTGACCATATGGGAGATTTTCTTATTTTATATTATTACATTTGAAGTAGAATTGCATAATATAGAAAAATAATGATGTTCATTAAAATATTTATATGGAAGATTAATAACACATTTGACCATGAAAGAATGAAAACATTTTTAATAACACATTTTTCATAATTAATCCTCCCAGATTTGTCAAAAAAAAAAAAATACCAACAAAATAATATATAATTAATTGTATTTGAATGGAGGCTATTATTCTCCTTTGGATGGTTTTTCATTCATTTGTTTTCTTTTTAATTTGGGAGGATTAATTATTATTGTGGATCTCACAATGTTTTTCTTCCATTTTTCAGGAATTAAAAATTGCTTTATTCTTATTAGAGACTAAAGTGGATCTCACAATGTTTTCCAACAACTAAAATTAATGGTTCTTCACTTTTTTTTATCATATATTATACCATTAGTTTAAAAATGCAGTCACAAAAGATGAATTGTTTGTTTGAGTTTAAGGGGTTAACCAGTTTTAAGAACAAATCTTTACCGATCTCTAGATTTCTTGGTAGCCCTTTCATTTAGAATCGAAGGGTTATAGACAGAAAATGAAGTTACAAAAGTGGGAGGATGTGACAAAATAATAAATTTTTGTTGATTTTTAAGAGACGAAATAAGGCTGAGCTCAAAATTGAAATATGTTAAACACATTCAATTTAACAAAATAGAAAAATATTTACTTTCAAATGTGATTCATAGTCAAGATATGAAAGAGAAAAAAGGCATATGCATTGTTAGTATAAAAATTTCCAATAAAAATCTAGTATTTTCAAGTTACAAAATGTACTTTCGTGGAAATATCGTAAATTTTCATTGGTTGTCTGTGTATCTCTGTTAAATGTGTATCCCTGTTAAATTCATTTTCAAAAGGAATTATTTGTAATAAAGTGAAATATAGCATTTGTCATTGCACTTCTTTTCTGACTCATACCAAGTGAAATATAGCATTTGAAAATATAGTATAAATTTTGCCAAGACATGCATGAACACTATCATTAGCTTGTCGTATAGTCAACACAACCTTAAAGTTGTTTGTGCATTTTAAAAATAGTTGTACAATTATCGACAATAGAGCCATACTTGTTGCATTGTGAATATCATACACCACTTTTTCACAATCTAGCTCAAAATGACTGTTGTGAAATTACCGGTTCGGAATCACACCAATGAAAAACAAAGATGTGTGGAGCAAAAGGTAGTGGTAATCCTAGGTTTAAGTGTCTTCAAGCAAAAACACACACAAGAGCTAAAACAATGACACAAACACTAACCAAGCATAGAGATAAGCAAGCTTAAAAGAAAATAAACAAACACACACAAGATGTTACATATGAATCTACTATGGGGGAGAGAGCAGCTCTCCAATCCACTATGAGAAGATGTTACAAGAAATCAGCCTTATACCTAATCTCTACCCCTTGTTTCCCTCACCACTCTCATATGAATCTTACTAGAGAATACACAAAGGAAGCTTTAGATCCTTCCAATGATGTAATCTCACTACCCAAGGTGATTACAATGTTTATCCCAACCCTAGAGACCCTCCTTACAAAGATACTCAACCCTCAAGTTCCCCCCTTTGTAAACCCTAGGCCTCTAGCTTCAGCTCTCCTTCAAAATCTGCAGAAACCACTTAAATACTAGTCACAAAAGTCCAAAATCGCGTCACGATTTTGACCAATCGCGCCACGATCGCTTCTGACCCAACCGTTGTGACCAGTCCCTTTCAGGTAAACTTGGTGAGTAAGTTGTTGAATCGCGTCACGATTTCCCAAATCGTGTCACGGTTTTCCATCTCAAAGAACCAACCTCTCTGCCAATCCAATCGTGTCACGATGCCCAAAACCGTGACACGATTTCAGGTTTTTCTGCAATCACAATTTGAAGCCAATATACAACAATGACCTTTGTGAGACCTGTTGCCAAGATCCATCGAAGCATATTATACAAGCCCCAAGTGCTTTACACTTTGCAAATGAAGAGTCATGTGACACCAATCTATTCTCGCTACAACAAAATGACCAAAGTCATCTCTCACACATATTCCAATACCAGAGCAAGCTTGTTGTTGAATTGTGGCACCATAGCCGTTTCATTAGAATAAACATTTAGAATTTGTGTTATACTTTGTGATAACCGTGTATGAATGAGTTCTCTCATTTGAAAAATTTATGGGGACTATGCCAGTGGAAAACGATAAGTGATGATCCAATGGATCGTTCATATGGGTAAAAACAAGTCATTTGTTAGTTGTGTTAGTATTGAAATTATTTTGTCCCTTTTCTATGGTGTATGATAATGGATATGAGAAAGTGCTAATTTATATAAAATTGAAGAATAAGCTTTAAAGGCTTTTAATGATTACCATAAGCTTTTATGCATGACGTATGATTGTAGCATGCAATAGATGAAATCATGTATATGAGTGTCAAACGACCCCACTTGACACTCATATATTCCATCTATTACATGCTACAACCATACACCTCCATAAGAGGTTATGATAATAATTAAAAGCCTTGACAGATTATCCCTCATTTTTACATTAATTAACACTTCTCATATCCATTAACATACATCATAGGAAAGAGACAATACAATCATTGTTAACATAACTAACAAGCGATTTATTTTTATCTATATGAAGCTTTTTCATAGGATCTCTGGGTCCCCATCACTTGTTGTTTTACACCGGCATAGTCTCATTTCCCTAAATTTTCTTCATAGGGGTTTAGTACCCGTATCAGTTAAATTCATAAATATTGACTAACATGTCTCTAAGTCAATTAACCTCACCAAGGCTATAAAAACCACTCGGATTACACAATACATATATACAAGTATGCTTAGTTGTCTTCTAAGTGACATATTCAACAATAAGATAAATCTACTTGTAGATACAACAACTCACTCACTCTAAACAATATCTTATATGTTGTTAAATTGACTTCTATTATTTACTTCATAAGGTCTACTTACATACATACTAAGTGACATTATCTTCACAAAGGAGGAATTTAAATTCATGTGTGAATTTATCATTTAGGTCTACTTAAATAATTTTCAAATGACAACACTTCTACAATGAAAAAATATATTTTCATACATATAGATTTCAATAAATAAAATTCATTAAACATCATTGCATTATTATAATAGAACAGATAATCTATAATTTGCTATAATTTTGATTGACTTCAAATTTTTATTCTCATTTTTAGCAGGCATTGACCAAAACCCTTAACATTAAGAATCATAACTCTCTCATAAACGTGCTATAACAAACCAAAATAGCCATATCAAAAGAGCATAAGGAAAAATTTAACCATATTCAATAAAACTAGACCATGCACCCGTGCTGCCGCACGGGTCATAATTGTTGCAATTAATCATATGAAATAGTATATAAAATGAAGGCCTTATGGTGCAGCTACAATGTAACTAAAGAGAAATACAATAAAAGAGTAGTTCATGTCGGCAAAATTGCGAACCAAGCTTGAAATAATATAGAAAACGATGTTCTCACGGTCCAGTTACAATGTAACTAAGAAAAATACAATAAATAAGTAGTACATGCCATTCCATTGGGAACTAATATAGAAAAAGATGTTCTCATGTTGCAACTACAATGTAAATAAAAGAAGATACAATAAAGAAGTAGTTCATGTGGGTACGTTGCGAAAAATCTCCTTGTACACAACATTAGATGTGCTATCCATGCTAACCCCGTTGTCATCAGTGATGAGAATCTTTAGACCACTTCTTGATGTAACTCTAGATACTGCAACATAAAGCTGGCCGTGTGAAAAGACGAGTTGTGGAAGATAAACACCAACTTGCTTGAGTGACTGTCCTTGGCTTTTGTTGATTGTCATTGCAAAACATACAGACAAAGGAAACTGTCGCCGATTGAATTTGAACGGAATCCTTGTGTCTGACGAAGTGAGTGATAGCCTTGGTATATATACCTTATCTCCAATGTTGCTACCCGATATCACCTTTCCTTCAAGTACATATCTACCTAATCTTGTAATGATTAACCTTGTACCATTGCATAGCCCAGCAGATTGGTCGAGATTTCTCAATAGCATAACAGGGACTCCAACTTTTAACTTAATTTTGTGGTTAGGTAGACCAGATGCAGTAATAGTGTTAAGAAATTCTGGTGTGTGGACATCTTCCGGCCTATTCACCATGGATGGATTGGCTAAATGTGAATCGCAGCTTAGATATGTAACCTCTTCTCCAGGCATAAGAGACAAACAAAATGCATTAATTTCTTCGACAATAACATTCTTTGGAGTCAAGATAGCTCTATTCTGGAAGAACTCCAAATCATGCATATTAGTTAAAAGAGATGGATAGATGCATTCAACAATGGCTGCAATAGGATCACCTGAACAGTGTATAAGTAAATCTTCAGGAATTGACACTTTTATATCCTCATCATTTTCTTCACCAATGCTGCCATCACTAATTGCTAGCACCCACTCACTAAATTCCTTTTTTGCTTGATAGTCTTTGCTAGAACAGCCGTGCAATAGCCTCATGTTAGTGGTTAGGGTTAACACTTCGCAGTGATTCCAGAGTGGTGAAGAGTTAATGCTAGCATGAATAATAACTGGTCTTGTACCTTTTGGTACCACGGGAAGAACCTGTCGAAAATCACCGCCTAAGACAACAACTTTTCCACCAAAAGGGATATCAAGTCTGTCGTTGTTGAGGTGTCTCAAAACATCTCTAAGTGTTCGGTCAAGGGCCTCGAAACAGTGTCGATGCAGCATAGGAGCTTCGTCCCATATTATAAGCTTTGCCTTATCAACCAGTTCAGCTAAATTACTTTTGGGATGTATGGTACAGGTTGAATAGTCGTCGATAATAAATGGAATTGAAAACCTCGAGTGAGCCGTTCTCCCACCAGGGATCAACAAAGCGGCAATACCACTCGAAGCAACTGTCAAGACAATGTCTCCTCTAGATCGAATTGCAGATGCCAAAGCTCTCCAAATGAAGGTCTTACCTGTCCCACCATATCCATAAACAAAGAACAAACCTTGTAAATTTGCATCAACCCTTGACATGATGGTGTCGTATACATGTTTCTGCTCTTGAGTCATGGTATCCATCAAACTCTTGTGCTTGGCTTTCAATACATTACGATCATATCTCATCTCATCATACATTAGCCTATTGCGGGATTGATGAATCAAAGACACATCTGGCCGAGGCATCATGGGATAATCATCCTTCATAGATTTACCATGACATTGCAACAACAGTTCTATTTCAGCAAGTGCATAGCTCCTTAATTGTGAATCATCCAACACCAAATCTGCAATTTAGAAATAACAATTTATTCTAAGAAATATGAATGAACAAATATCATGTAGTGGACAGATGATATAGCCGAATTGATTGTAAACTTTCATATGATTAATTAACATATATAGTGGTCGTTAAATAGTCATCATTCTGTTACTATTTAGATCTTTGTATTAAATAGCTATTAGTTGCTATAGGTGATGTTACTCGGTGTTGGTAACCTTGTTTAAACAATATTTAAAAATAGAGGAATTGTCTTGGTTAGATATCTGTTCCTAAATAACATTATTTAAATTTGAAGAATAAGAAAAATAAAACACATGTACATTATTTCACCTTATTTCCTACTAAGACATCTAAATGCCATGCCAATTAGTATCAATAATTATTTGATATAATGATAGCAGTGTTAGCATGATGGGATTGTAACAGACGGTTAAAATAAATATCATGCCGCGTTTTAATGATTTGATTCCATATAAACACAAACAATTCATTTTGAAACATACACCATATAACTTAGTTACGAAACTGTACCTTGCACACGCAGAAGACGTCGTTGACGGCTTAAAACATCGTCACTTAAGTGCTCCCAAGTCTTTTCCCAAACAACTTCGGGTTGGGAAAACTGATTAGACACCAAGAGAGCTACGAATAAATTCCGGAGAAAGTTTGCCGTTCCCCATTGAGCTGCTTGATTGAGTGCATCTATGAACTCCTTGTCATCTTCCAACAGACCAAGCGCAAAGCAAGCCTCCTTAAATGAGTTTAACTTCACATTTTCAACTGTCTTGATGTCGTCGTACGATGTTGGACCCTTAACATAGTTTAATAAAGTTCTCAGATAAAACTTTTCACTGCATCCAGGAGGTACAAAGTGAATCCGTCCAATTGATACACCCAACTTTCTTGGTGACCATCTCCGTTCATTTGCCTTCCAAACGAATTTCAATGGAAACTCCCCATAAGTCAAATCTCTTGCTTCGGGATACAACTTGTTTGCTTCCATCCATGCAATAAACTTTGTGTCCCGGATATGTGGCTTTTTAATTACTTCCTCAAGGTCCTCATGATCCTCAAAGACAACGGGTTCCTCACCTTCTAAATGGAAACTTAAGCGTTCAACCGACGGTTCTCTATAATTAATATCAAAGGAAAAAAAATCCTCCACACGGCTTCACATGCAGATAGATATCTACAATCATAGTACATCTTGATTTCGTCGTAACCTCCATCACTATCATTGTAAAACGATGCAGTGACACGGTCGTCACCTTTATTGACATATTTGAATAGATACTTGATGGATCTTGACTGATTGCACCACTCTACGTTGATATGAGCATTGTACTTGAGCAGAAGATTTCGATTGTATGGTACCACATACCTATTATCAACAAAGGCTTCACCTTTTTTTACAAACACACCATTGTCTCTCCTCCTGTATATGGGGTATCCTTCTGAATCAATTGGTGTGTTGTCGACAAATTTCTTTGGAAAGTACTTAGTGCACTTCCCATTTAGCATGCAAGGAGAACTCGTATTTTGGAAATTTCTTTGGAAAGTACTTAGTGCACTTCCCATTTAGCATGCAAGGAGAACTCGTATTTTGGAAATTTCTTTGGAATATACATGAAAAAATGTATTTATAAGTAATCTCACCCTACAGCTTGCATTCGATTATGCAACTCATTGTCTGTGTCATAAATATAAAGCTGTGCAAACTTGGGACCTCTACCATCTGGGGGGAGTAAACTCCCAATCTGATGATAATTTTCTCCATTCAGGACATATATAGGTGGAGCATGGCCATTGTTCTTTGTTTTATCTACTTTCCCTTCGATCGATGTAAAGACGATCATGCTGTTGAATGATCTAATGTTCTCTAAGAAAAATTTGCTTTTCTTATCCTTCTTGTGGTATAGATCATACAATGCCTGTTGCGGCTTTTTTAAGGGTGCAATCTTAATTCGCCCTTGCATACAACACATAGAGAACTCTGGATTTGATGTGTGTCTTGACTTGTTTACCCTCTCTTCGTACCACATTAATGCCTTGCATTTAGGACATTTAAATTGTGGCTTACCAATGTCAAAATATTCTGCAATGATAGCACGTTACTTTTGGTCGTCACACTAAGATTCATGTGTCTCTAAGCCTGATTGAAAGTACTTAAGTTATGACAGATAGGTACCTGTTAAATAAGTTTCATCCAAAACATCAGTTTCCATGGGAACGTCTTCCATGTCTGCGCGAGAAAGTTCGAGATCAGTTGTTTGGTTTAAGCACTGTCGTACACTAACATTATTTAACCATTAGATAAGTGATTTTGTCATATCACATACCATATAAACTTTCAAGGCCATCAGATGGTTCAACATCTTCATTAAAGGCAATTTCTTCCCATCCTTCGTGAACATCAGATCCTTCTGTTCCTATTAAAAATGGTTTAGCAGAGTTCGAAATCAGTGACTTTTTTGTAAATAGAATGTGGCCAATTAAAAGTACAAATTGATATACAACTGGATTAGGTTTATGCATAAATGTCCACCTGTTATCCCTTGGGCATTAGCAAATGGTTCTGTTGAATCGCTTTGGTGCAAGGCATTCATTTCAATTGTGTTGACAATTGTATTACCGCATGTGTGATCCACTTGGAGTTGTTCATTGTGCTCTCCATCGCTTGATAACTGTGTCACAGAATCTTTACCATGACCTACATATAAATAGCAATTATTCAAGGATTCGAACCTAATAAGATAATAGTTCGGATTATATTATTGTATCTACTAACCTCCCGTATTATGCATGAAATACCTTAGATCCTGAAATCCATATGGAGAAGAGTATTGAACTTGTACTGTTTTAACAGAAAAGCAATTTTAGATTCCATAACAATTATATGCGCAATATATATACCGTGTGAAATTAAATAATATGGTTTATTAGATACCATGGCCATTCTCAGGGACATCCTGATCCTCGCCGTTTTCTTCACATTCATGTAAGTTGTTTTCACTTTCATCTTCGTCAATTACAATGTATATGTGATCATTGATCAAGCGTTTTGGCGTTGAAAATGTTGTCCTTGCTGATAAAGAGTAATGAAGGCAACACGCAACAAACATATTAACATAAAACCATTGTATAATTTTCTATTACCATAGTAGGCATACTGGATGAAAGGGTTCGAACTTTACCATTTGATTTTTTACGGCTGCAAGACTCATTGATGTCATCTCTGGTTTTGCGTTTAAGGTGATTTTCTATCGTATAGGGTGTGCAGTGATCATCAACACAATACTGCCTATACGACTTGTCATAACAAATTTCCCATGAGCAACCGCCGTGATTTGCGTTAGATGAGATTTCTGAGCAACATTTTTCCTTGGTTTGCGCTATCAACTGCATAAACTCAACAAACTTCAATTAGGCTCAATTTTCTGAGATATTTTAGCTTATATATCATGAATCAGATTTAGATATACACACCGTTGCTAATGTCCGACAATGGACGACAACGTCCATTCGTCTTACGCTTCTTGTTGGGCAACATCAAGACCACCTTAGCAGATCTGCAAGCATTAGAACAATTCTTACAGTCTCTTTGATTAAAGGATGCTAAAAGGACAATATCATTTATGATCTGTTAAATACTTCTATATTACCCAAGTTATGCACCACAACACACTTACTTGGGCTTCGTTATGCTGTTTTCTCGTTTGGATAGACAACACAATAGTGTGCAATGTAATTGATTACAGGACCATCGAGCAACCAGTTGCATTTAATGTTGCATGCAAGAATATTAAGAGCCAAACTCTTATTAAGTTTTTCGTTATCCAATGTCAGATAGCATAATCTACCTAAACTGTAATTGTATAAGTTAGTCTCATAGCAGATGTTTGCATTCTTGTTGGTTACATTCCTTCCCTTGTATGAAGATTATATTCGCCGCACAACATTGACATCCGCATCTCATTAGTGTCTGTTTATAATCCCAAAATTAACTTCAATGTATAATGTTGTAGCGACAAAAGTAAGTATTTATGTTATCGTCTCCACAGGGACTGGTGCGATATTCTAAGCCGTTCAACAATCAATATCGTTCTGAGCTAGGGTTGTCGGGTATTTTGTTTCATAAACTATAAACTAAGACTTTATAAACGGGACGAGAGTTAACAGGGAATTAAATATGCTGGGATTTAAACTTCATCAACCTACTCGTACGTATTCTCGGATTTGGGTTGCGGATTCTAACTATCAGTTGATATTATCACATATTGCTCAACAACATCATTCGTGTCCAAATGATAT
>Ga0228710_1011093_pt1 | contig 11777 bp, 9 predicted proteins | sample MedpolnodulmetaG_FD_177995 | JGI IMG/M metagenome (GOLD analysis project Ga0228710, IMG submission 177995) | Root nodule microbial communities from Medicago polymorpha collected in Santa Monica, California, United States - pink nodules | ecosystem: Host-associated > Plants > Roots > Nodule... | reverse complement strand
TCACTTTAAGAATTGCTCTCATCAACATGTACCACCAATAAACAACTAATTATATCAAAATTAAAAATCTATCAATATTAAAATAATTAACAAAATAAATTCAATACATCTAACATTAATAAAAAAAATAGAAGTCTTTACCTTGATGAGAAGAAAATTTGTGTGAAATAAGTTGAAGAAATGTAGTAAGATGGTGGAGAATTGTTTTAGAAAGATTATGGTGGAGAATTGTGAATGAGATGGAGAGCTTCTGTAAAGAGTACATACAGCTAAAAAAAATCTAACTGCGTGACATTACTGGCGGATTTGGTTCATTACTGACGGATTCGTTTATTAATGGCAACCGACCATTACTGACGGATAAGTTACATTATTGACGGATTAATTGCTTTAATTACTGGCGGATTATGTGCTTTACTGACGGATTGGAAATTAACAGCATTACTGGCGGATCTCTTGCATTACTCGCGGAATATTTAATCCATTATACTATTACTGACGGATTCACATCCCTCAGTAAAGAAAAGGCATGTGCGTTTACATTATTGGCGGATTTGTTGCATTACTGGCGGAATATTTAATCGTTATAATATTACTGGCGGATTCGAATCCCTCAGTAAAACGCTTTTACATTATTGGCGGAATATTTCCGCCAGTAATAAATCGTAGTTTCTTTATTGATATTACTGACGGATTGATCCGTCAGTAATGTAACTCACTGAATTATTGACGGATTTTTCCGTCAGTAACTTTATTGAGGGTTTTTTCAATGTTATTGAAGGATTATTCCGCCAGTAATTACCGAGGGCCTAAATCCCTCAGTAATGCAATTTTGAATTGGTTAGTAAATTGAGTAATTCTTGTAGTGTATCATGTGAGCAATGACATAGTGGTTGTGTTTTCATGGTGGAACGTTAAATATAATAGATAAAAAGTATAATTATTTTCAAAAAGCATGTGGTATATTGGTTAAAAGATCTGCCTTGGCTTCACCGATTACCCCCGGTCGAACTCGACTGGCCGGTCCGATTATTAAAACTACGAGAAAATGGTGGGATATTGAATGAGATAGAGGAGATGGGGTAGAGAGAGATAAAGTAGGGGAGAATGATAGGGAGTGAGAGAGAGGGGGAGAAAGAGAAGGGAGTACTATCTTTTCAAAATTAAAAAAAATCTGTCCTTCTCCCATTTTTTAAAATTAAAATAAATACGAAATGTACGAGGGAGTACTATCTTTAAAATGTTAAGTAATGGGATCAATTATGGGTCTACATTAAAACAAATTAAACAATCTCTAATAAACTAATGAGATGTGAATATATTTAGGTTCGGTTGGTAAGTAGATGTCTTATATCCCGTAAAGTGTAAGTTTCTTTTCAGCTATTAACGTAAAATTTTTATTGTTGAATAGTTTTTAAGTACGTTTGTAAACATTTTATGATCATCTTTGACATTGATGAGCCCCGTAAATTTTTTATTGTTGAATAATTTATAAGTACGTTTGTGAACATTTTATGATCTTATTTGACTTTGATGAACCCCGTTATGCATGCTATCAACACCATATCAGTTGGCAGCAAGCGCTGGGAGAGGGCGAACAGCAGCCTGTTATGCGTACTGTCAGCACCGTATCAGCTGGCAGAAACAGTTTAGCGCAACATCATCACATCAGGTGGCGAAAACCAGGCAGGAGAAGGCTTAAGTGTAATGTTGACGCGGCAATCTCGAGTTCCTTGAATGTTATTGGGTTTGGTATGTGTATAAGGGACGAAGCCAAACAGTTTGTGGCAGCAACGACATTGCGTTTAGTCCTATTTGTGAACCGGGTATAGGTGAAGCTTTGGGCCTCTCGTACGCTATCCAATGGGCATATGAGCTGCAACTCACTAACGTCGATTTTGAGATGGATGCCAAAAGGGTGGTAGATTACTACAATAAGGGAAGCGATGATATATCCGAATTTGGCGCAATCATTGATGATTGTAGACGTCGACGTTGTTATTGATTTGAAAACTCTAAGGTTGAGTTTAATAGGAGACAATCGAATATGGTCGCTCATACTCTTGCAAGAGAGGTCATACTCCTAGCTAGTCCCCAAACTTTTAATATTGTACCTTCTTGTATTGGATCTTTAATTTCTAATGAAAAAACATAAGCTATTTCCTCTTAAAAAAAAAAAAAATTGATTACATCTCATGTGACAATTTAATTAAGGTCCCCCCGCACAAAAATTATGCAACTCAAATTAGATGCTTGCATGAGAGATGCTTTATAAAACATATCAAAACGAACAAAATAATGCGGGCCAACGGCAATTGATTTTGTTGATAACAACAAACCTTAAAATCCACAAAACATACAAAAAATAACATAATTAAAACAAAAATTATTGAACACCAAATTTGACTTAAAACTCTTGAATATTTAAAGACGTACGGTTGGTTGGTTGATTGATATAAAAAAATAACCACAAATCCCTTTTTCCCTAAAAAAAAAACCACAAATCCTTTTAATTTGTGATAAATATGTTTTTAATCTTCATTAATATTCAAACTTTTTATTTTTGCCCCCTTAAAATTTTACTTCGACTTTTGATGTTTCAAAATTTTTTCATCACTATTTTTTATCTCTTTTTTAAGTCAACATATGTGTATCATTTGAAATATCAATTTTTTTTACTATAATGTTCAAAATATCTCCTAAAATAATTAGAATTTTTTTATCAAAACATGAATTAAATACGAATTTTATGATCCCCGTGAGTTTAGCTCAGTTGGTAGGGATATTGCATTTTATATGCAGGGACCGGGGTTCGAACCCCGGACACTCCACTTCTCCACAATTAAATTGTGTGAGCTCTAGCCACTAGGCTACTTGACAAAAAAAAAATACGAAATTTATGTTTTTAACACTTATAAATTCATTCTTAATTCATGTTTTGTTAATAAAAAATAATTTTTTGGGAGATATTATTATATTATTCTAAACTTTCCTGCAAACAATTGTTCAAAAATCTAAAGAACACATGACCTGCCTTAAAAGTAAGGACTAAAATTGTGAATTGAAAACTTTTGAAGGACTAAAAGTCAATTTTTTTTTTGAGGAGGACTAAACAAAGAGTTGGAATATTTATAGGAAACAAAAATATATTTATTCCTTTTGGTTAACATCATCATCTTTATTTAAGTACACTCACATTTGCTTGCACTTTACTCTTACCAGAGCAATGACAGAAGCATCAAAAAGGTATAGTACCATTTTCCTTAACCTTTTTTTCTTCAAGGTACCTTACATATATGTATGTAACTAACCACAAGCTTCATCATAAGGATTGATAATGTTACCTTGTTAATCTTGTTTCTAGGTATGCACTAGTAACAGGAGCTAATAAGGGAATTGGTTATGGGATATGCAAGAAATTGGCTTCAAGTGGTGTTTTAGTGGTGCTTACAGCTAGAAATGAGAAAAGAGGTTTAGATGCTGTAGAAAGTTTGAAAGAGTTAGGCCTTTCTGACTTTGTGGTTTTTCATCAACTTGATGTCACTGACCCTATAAGTGTTTCTTCTTTAGTTGAGTTCATCAAAATCCAATTTGGGAAGCTTGATATCTTGGTGGGTATATATGGTAGTTTTCAATTTCTCCTTCTTAACTTGTTAGTCAAAAAAGTTTATTTACACTTTTGGAATCATTGGTGTAGGTGAACAATGCTGGTGTTGCTGGAGGAATAGTGAATGGAGAAAATGTTGTTAAAAAGGTAAGATTCCTTATTGTAGAAAACATATTCTTTGCTATCAGAGATTCTTCCATGCATATATTCATATCAACAAATCCAATTTTCAAATAAATTTAAATAAGCATATATGCATCGTTTAATCTTGATCGGACGGTTCAAATATTAATCACAGCAAATCAAATTTTTAAATAAATTTAAAAAGTAGGCTTGAAATCGAAGTTATCAAATCCAACCAAGATGGTGCAAGTCATCTTTTATTCATTCTTGTATGTTGTATTTATTTATTTTTGAACAAGTTATATGTTTTTTTTTTTGACAAATTGAACAAGTTATATGTTGTAAAAAAAATGAAGGACATGACAATTCAAGTACGGTGTTTGATCCGTAAAATTGTTTTACGAACATAATAAACCGAAGGCAAGGGACATGACAAAAACTGAAATTATAGTCCTTCGCTAAACCACACCACAACTTTTTGTCTCAGGTATAATTTATCTAAAATACCAAAATAGTCTTTTGTGCACCAAAAATTGTATAAAACTAAAAATTATTCAATACTATAATAGTTTGTATAATGTTCTTCTGCCTTATGTTATGTTGTGTTGTTATATTTTGTGTTGTTATATTCGGTATTTACTTTTCGGATCAAAGTACCTTTTTAGAGAGAGCTTTATATTCCTGCAATCAGAAGAATTTTTTGGTCAAATACAAAAAATTGATTACATGGTATTGATTTGATTTTGTAGGTAAGGGGTGAAATATCTGACTGGAATTTAGCACTGCGTCAAACTTATGAATTAGCCGAAGAATGTGTTGAAATAAACTTCTTTGGTGCTGAAAGAGTAACTGAAGCTCTTCTTCCCCTGCTCCAACTATCTACTTCACCCAGGATTGTCAATGTCTCCTCTAGACGTGGACAATTCAAGGTAAAACTATTTTCACATTCTCTCTCTCTTTCTCTCACTTCATTTTGTCTAGAATATAATCACTTTAAAGACTTTAAACAAATATGTAATTTACTACTTTATTTTGTATCAACCTAAGGTTTTATTTTAGATCACTACTTGCACAACACATTGTACCGGACATGCTACTGACACGTGGACACCGTCGATAATTTTTAAAAATAGAATACCAATTTAAGAATTCATCAAATTAATGAAAAATTTAAAATTACATTATTGGCAGATTTAGACCCTTAGTGATTACATGTGGTCTAAACTCTCAGCAATGCAGAAAAACCGTCAATAATTATTTTTTGTATTACTGACGGAAAAATCCTCTAATAATGTCGGAAAGTAGTGATGAATTAAAACATAATAATTATATTAGTCAAATGTGTCAATATCGTGTCGGTGTCGAACACTAGACACATCTTCAATTGCAAGTGTCTATGCTACTTAGAGTTTTATTGTTTTCTTCTTTCATCCTTTCAGTTTATGCCAAATGAATGGGCAAGAGGAGTGTTTGATGACATCAAAAACGTTACAAACGAAAAACTTGGTGAAGTGCTTAGAGTGTTTTTGAAAGATTACAAAGAAGGAGCATTGGAAACCAAAAATTGGCCAACATTTGTTTCTGGTTACACAATGGCAAAAGCAGCTTTAAATTCTTACACAAGGTTGCTAGCTTTGAAGCTCCCTCGTTTCCGCATAAATTGTTTATGCCCTGACTTTGTTAAGACTGATATTAACGAGATGAAAGGCCTTTTAAGCATTGATGAAGGTGCTGAATGTCCTGTGAAGCTAGCATTGTTGCCAGATGATGGCCCTTCTGGTCTATTTTTTTTACATGACGAAGTTATTTCATATTAATAATCCATCAACTTTGTCCCTAAATCAACTCTCTCTCTCCAATTTAATCCTTAAGGTATATAAATATATAATGTACGTAATAATCAATACTTTAAAGTATATGAAATCCGTCAATTTAGTTTTGATATTAAGATGTTAAAGACTAACTTGATGAATTTTCAAATACTTTAGGGTCAAAATAAACCATTTCATACGTACTACTTATTATTTTTATATATTTAAAGACTAAATTGGAGATAGAATATTAATTTAAGGACAAAAGTGATGATTTCTTTTGGATTCATATGACTGCCCTGCTTGTGGCCTATTATATGTGTTGCTTCTGGTACTAGCAAAGTTTCTGTATGTGATTGTATCAAATAATAATTTGTACACCATAAATAGTTTTCTAGCTAATGTGTTATTGTTAAATAACATATATCTTGGTTCTTCCATATTGAAATCATAGGCTAAATGTTTAGCCTATCTTAATCATTAATATCTTAATAATTTATTTTAGACATTCAGTTTTATAACTTTAATGATATTATTGGGAATAAGATGAAACTGATCGATTTCATCACTCCCTCTTCAATTTAATAAATAATATATAAATATAATGTAATAACCAATACTTAAATATAATGTAATAATATATTAATTTAGTCCCTGATATAAAGATTTTAAGGACTAACATGCTGAATTAACAATTTCATACTACTAATTATTTTTAGAGTTTTTTTTTGAAGAAGTATATTTTTAGAGTTAATATATGTTTACTCCTTAATTTTTTTTTTAATTCCAACTTTTGCTTTCCTTCAAATTTGAGTTTTTCGAAAGGGAAGGTAGAAAATCTCTTTAAAATTTTATTGCATTGTCAAAATTATCCTTAGATTAATTTAAAATCTCAATATTATCCTTATAACAACTTTTATTATTATTAAGTTATATATTATCTTGTAACTGTAACAACCCGTTTTTCGCTAGGATTATTTTATTTATGTATTATATGTGTTTATATGTCTCTATATAAATCTAGCCCATTGTTGTGGTATAAATAGATAACTCATGAGAGGAAATTAGGGTTTTGTCATTCATTCACACATTCTCACAAATAGAGAGGCTAGAGATATTTTGAAAGAGAAGTGAATAATAAAAGAGAAGAGGGAGAACCCATTTGGAGAAAAGTGAAGAGAAAGCTAGGAATCAAAGAGTAGAGTGAAGATTTGCTTAGCTTTTGAGGATACAAAGTAAGGGGATAAGTTTGTTCTACTAAATAAGCTATAATCTACTTTTTCACTTATGGGTCATAATTGATTTGAAAGAATTATGATTTTAGATGTTAATTTTCATGCTCATAATTGAATGATGATTTTGGGTATGTTAAATTTGTGGTAAACTTGTTGTTGATGCTTAATTTTCATTGTTGAAACATGTTGAAGTGAGGTTGTTGTTGTTGATTATTGATGAATTCATGATTATATGCTATGAATGTTATTGGGTATATGTTGGTAATGATAAGTCATGCATTAGGTGTTGATAGATGTGTTGTTGTGTTTTTATGACTTTCGTGAAAATGGGTTCAAAGTGGAGAAGTTTGATTTGGATGAGAAATCGTTTGGTAGAAAATCAGGTTTTTGTATCAAAAGCCGTTTTAAGCACTTTTGTGAAATAATTCATTTTTGGGTGTGTTGAATTAAGTTGTTTTGAGTTGTAAAACAATGTTTTTGTGTGTGTATCAATGTTCGTTTGGGATGAGTTTGGTGAAAACGGGATCGAAAACTGATTTGGAAATGGATTTTTACGCGCAAAAATGCAAAAACATGTTTCAGTTATTCCGCACAGGAGGCACGACCGTGCGCCCCTTGGCGCGGTCATGCGTGCTTCTCTGGTTAGGGTGGCATGACCGTGCCAGTCTGGCCTGCAATGCCCGGAAACCACGTTTTTGTGTTTGTGTACTTATAAGTATACCAATGGTTCCCAAACACCTAAACCTAACTAGATGGAGTGTAATTGGACTTCTATGAGTGGTTTAACAAAGATTTATATTAGGAATGAATTGGCTTTGAAAGATGAATAAATAGGAGACGAACTTTGCAATTTTTTAGAACTAGTTGAACTTTGTGAAATGAACTTGTTATGATTGATTAACTAAGATGTTAGATGATATGTATGGATGTTTTTGATGATGTGTATGAAAATGGAACTCTTATTTTGTTGAGAAAACTGAAAATAGGCGATTTTGTGAAAATCAACGAACCTTGTCAAAATGAGGTTTTATGATATGCTAGCATGTAAATGGTTTTGTATTCATGATAATATGATGAAATAAGAATGAAACAATGATTGTTGGGTGTTTGATATGTTGGCTATCGTGATGTGGTTGTTTGTCGTCTTTTATGCGAATTGTGCTTTGTGAGACGATGTTGGTTACCTGTGGTGATAACTGTTGATGCATGTTGAATATGATGATGACTCTTTGTTGAATATTACTTGTTGATTGTGTGGATGTAAATAATTGATGATGCAAATGGTGGTGTTTGGTGAAGATATTATATGTGTATCCGTTTGAAATCCTTGAATGCTTTTATTTGATTATGTTCATTTTGTGGAATATTATCTAACCTCCAATGGTCGTTTGGTTGTCCACCTGCCTATTTGTATGAATGGGTAGACGGCTTGCAGGATTAGTTGCTTTGCTAGAGAGTTGTTTGAGGATAGCGTGGAGCTACCTCCTTTCTCTTTTGCTTAAGTCTAGTTAGACTCTTATTAGGGTGTCAGACATTGATGTTTATTTTCATTTATCCGTTTTTGGATTTTATTTGATGAGACCTTAGTTATGTATTTGAAACCTGAGATATGGTGTTGAGATTTTTATTCACTCATGTATTGAGGATTATTACTTGGTGATGAGATATTATGTATGATGATTGTCTTCCGTTGTGAGTTTTTATGAAAACCAGATTATGCATGTTTGGAAAAATGTTGACGTATCATCTAAACTCTTGATTAATTGAGTTTATTGCAAATGGGGTTTAAGGTGTTACAAAGTTGGTATCAGAGCCATGTCGGTCTAGTCCGGACCAAAACTGAGTGATTTTTCTTGTTGTATGTGAATGGTATAAGAGTACCTTCGGTACATGTTGTGTTGTTCTGATTAGGTGGTGTGGTTTTGTGTAGAATTGAGATGGCTGGAGGATCCAGTTGGAATGATGCGGCGATTGCAGAGGCTTTGGCCGCAATGACACAGGTTTTGGCGCAGGCCAATGAGCAGGAGGTGCAAGGTCAGCAACACCAGGGTGGAGGAGAGGAACTGAGGTTGGAACGTTTCATGAGAAACCATCCTCCGATGTCCAAGGGTCGGTATGATCCACAGGGAGCGCATACTTGGCTGCAAGGTATCGAGCGTATTTTCTGGCTAACTTTTTGCAGAGCTGTTTATAAAAATATATAGAAAGGTTGTTAAAAAAAAAAGGATATGAGAAGGTTTATAGCATTGAGGAAGTCTTGGTTTATTTTTTATTTTGTATTTTTTAACCTAAATGTTCAAGATTGTGATTTTGTTCCTAGTAAGCATATATTCACGGGTTGAATTTTGTTCCCTAGTTTTGGTAGCTTGTTTATAACATTATAAGAACCTTGTGATGAACTTATCCTCCAATGTGTCAAGTTGATTAGAGTTTCATGGTTGGTCGAGATACTAGTTTTTGGCTTGTCTGATGAGTGAATGAGTTTATCCGCCACAGTTTTACCTGGCATACAAGGAATTCAGACAAATTATACCAAAGACATATGTGTTTTAAAGCACAAATAAACAAAATAAGTGCTATCTTGAATAACCTAAATTTAACACACTTACCAATCAAAATAAGTGCTATCGTGAATAACCTAAATGTAACACACTTACCAATCATGCAAATATAAAGTCATTATACTTTTAGTCGGATGACCAAGATAAGACAGAAAGTCGCATGATTTACACTTTTTAAAATCCTATTGGCTATTTCTCTAAAAAAAGGAATCATATTGGCTACTCACGTCTTCGTCTTTTCGTTCTTTTTATTGCGCACGTTTAAAAATGATGAACGATGCTTTCTTATGAAATTTTGATTTTGATTAAAAGTAACAATATAAATGCTTTTCGGTTTCAAATTATAACAAATCAAATTAACCATGATTATCTATTTCAATGACACAAACAATATAATAAAAAAATATATTCTAAATTCTTATTTTTTTAATGACACCACCGACAATCTTTATTATAGAAAAAAATTGTTTAAGGGTATAATTGTGATAATGAAAAAGTAAGTATAGATATATTCATCTATAATTTGTTACACTTTTTAAAGGATAAAGTAAAAAATGGGACACATATATATACATCATATCGTGTTTGTTACACTTTTATTTTAATATTTGAATTTACTCTTATCTATTTGTTATATATGTTATTTGTATTGAAAATTGAGGATAATTTTAAAATGAGAGTCCAAACACTACAAGAAACATTACTTTTTCCCAGGGGCAAAATCCCTGAGAAAAGGACAGAATCCTTGGGAAAAGGGACGTTTGTGAGAGAATTTGTCAGGGGCAGAAGTACTGGCAAAAGCACTCGTCGCAAACATTTTGCCAGGGGTTACACCCTTGGGAAAAAAACGAGGGGCTCAACCTCTAGTATATGGCCTGGTTTTGTCCCTGTCTTAACCCCTGACATATTCCCTCACTTTTTTCTGCTATGCAGTCTGCTTTGACTGACGCACTAACTGACTGATGGAAGGTCAGATCAGGTCAGCAAAAAACCAGGGACTTGCAAGGGGTTTAACCCCTGGCAAACTGTCTATTATATATATTTTTTTAAAAATGTTTTATTTTTAAAACTGAATTTTTTATCAATTAATTAAATATTTTAAAAATAATTTTAATTAATAAAATGATTTAAATTAAATAAAAATTTGATTTTTTTTAAAAGTTGTTTTTCAAATACAATTAAATGGTTCAAAAATCATTTTAATTAATAAAATATATTTTAAAAAAATTAAAATTATTTTTTAAAACACAATTAAATGCATATAAATAAAGCAATATCACACATACACTACTAAGTCTAATTAATAGGCATGAAATATAAATTGTACTTAATAATATTACAGACCATGCAGGAAAATAAAAATTGTGTCGGGAAGCATGGAAAACCTCCCAAAATCATACAAAGTACAAACCATAATATAATAATAAATAAAACACACAACAAGCATCATATGAATCAATCATCCTCCTCGAGTCCGACATCATTATCGTCATCATCGCCTTCACCATACACTTCATAGGGGTCATCCACATCATCATCACCCACTGGAGCTCTCACATTTTGCTGGCTTCCTCCCTGCTTCCCACCACCCTGCTCATTCGTATGCTAGCCTTGCTCTTGCCTAAATGTGGCCAACTGATCATCAAAGAATTCTTGTTGTTTCCTAACCCCTTCCTGGATAAGCTCATGTTGGGTTTGCACTTGGGCAGCAAGCTGCTCTTGAGTCAACCCAGTGATTGTAATACCCATACTAAACGTATCTAGAAAGTTTAGCATGTGCATTATCTTTAGTACTGGATACATTAAAATTTACAACATAAGTTCTTCGAATGAATATTTTATACAACAACACGCGTTCGTACAATCAACAATACAATATAACTCGTCCAAAACATAGAAAATACATCCTTAAAGTCTATAACATCCAACAGCGGGTACGAACGAGCACTTGCTGATTATCCATCCGGCTACAAGCTTGCTAAAATTCTGCTAAACCAACCTGCTGATCTGAAACAAAAAAGGATTGGGATGAGACATAATGTCTCAGTGAGTTCTACCTAATCTTAGGCTATAGGTAACCTCGGGGAAAACCTATGGTCACCACGTGTCTACAATACAACCTGTCGGTTGATTATACGTGTGTGGATTATGCTTGCCTAGACGGTCGTGCATACTAGATCCGTCGTAGGTTCTACTTAACTTGTCATATAGGTCTTGTCATATACATATACGTGTCATGGCGGTTAGGGGAACCTAAGACCGCTATATCAAGATACATTAAGCGTATCGAGATCTAAACGTAACTTATTCATGATGTTGGTGTAAGCCCTAGAGGCCAATAGTTTATGTTGAACTTATCTTATGTATCATGACTTTTATTATTGAATAAATATATGGCAATCTTTATTATATTTATAGTAATGTTAATAAAGTCCTTAGA
>Ga0228710_1011092_pt1 | contig 11778 bp, 8 predicted proteins | sample MedpolnodulmetaG_FD_177995 | JGI IMG/M metagenome (GOLD analysis project Ga0228710, IMG submission 177995) | Root nodule microbial communities from Medicago polymorpha collected in Santa Monica, California, United States - pink nodules | ecosystem: Host-associated > Plants > Roots > Nodule... | reverse complement strand
GAAACTCACTAGAGTCAAAAATCTCAAAAGTTAATAGAGTGTTACACAATAGTGTTCAACCACCAGTTTGATGTTCCTTGACTTTTTTTATATATAAATTACAGTTTAGGCGAGTTGAGTCTCGGAAACTCACTAGAGTCAAAAATCTCAAAAGTTAATAGAGTGTTACACAATAGTGTTCAACCACCAGTTTGATGTTCCTTGACTTTTTTTATATATAAATTACAGTTTAGGCGAGTTGAGTCTCGGAAACTCACTAGAGTCAAAAATCTCAAAATTAATAGAGTGTTACACGATTGCTTACATCTTATATAACCGACAATGAAGTCCTCACATTGGCAACAAAATTCAAATTCAAGTCTTTGTGAGATTTAAATTGAATCCTTATTAACTGGACCAACCTACATCTGCTTGACATGCCTTAGCTTACACAATTATTTAAAAACCTTGTGCCATATAATTAATCCATTACCCTCTACTTTTATTTCCTCTAATATATCTTACATTTGATTAGTTCCCGTCTTTAACTTGTTTAATTGGATTTTGGTAAGCTAATGTATGCAATGTTATTATGATAGTGATAAGTTTTTCGAAATTTGGATGTTGTGTAACAAACAATAATACATGTACATGTCACGCATTTTCAACTTCTTATTTGTTACTTAGCTTATATACGAAATGAGGAGGACCGAGACAGCAATTAGAAAGCAACAGATAATATGAACAATGCAGGAAAAACTACCTGGGTCTGCAACTAAAATATCATGTGCTCTAGAGTTTAAGAATTCAGAGGTCAATAAGATCAAGGACTAAGGCCTAACATTCCTTCCAATAATAATGACTATGTTAAATAGTAGTTCAGAAAATTGAATCAAGTAACTAAGTTCAAATAATTAATGAACTGCGGTCTTTGGGAGGATAAGGTTAAATCTTTATCGAAAGAATCATTAATCAGACTTTACATCCGACTAACGTACTCATGATTAAGAAGAAAAAAAAAGAACCTCCAAATTCACGTGATTTTGAATAATCTGTGATAGTAAAACATTAGAACTTTTTAACAGCCAAGACATGAAAACCGCCCCAAAAATTGCTCATTTTCTTAATTATGTCCGGTGTGAGTCAACTCATGTTCAGCTTTTTCAATGTGAGTTAATTCACGTAGGCAGGTGAATGAGCAAAAACAAAAAGGGTGAAGAGCAATTTTCTTAATTTGGACCTACCAGTTTATGTTTACTAGCCCAACTCTCTACTGATCATGGGCTAACTACGCTACCTCATGGGCTTTTATTTTTTAAAATTGAAAATTACTCTTTTAGACTTTCAAAATTGCTCTCAAGCGCCCTAAAATTATCTAAATACGCAAAATTTTATTAAATTTTATTTTTTGGGCTTTCTAATATGCAAAATTGTTTGTTAAATTATCATAGATTTAATAACTTTAAATTTAATTATGAATCAAAAAATTAATATTTTGAAGAAACCACAGATATTAAAAAAAAAAAATTGTTACTCTCTCAGTACTGGTAATAAGATACACACACGCATACACATATGTACTAGTTAAAAAAATGTATAAATTTGGAGCTTATAACAAAGACTTTATTGCCTAATGGTTGAGACAGCTACCTTATGCTTACCTATGCAATATAAAGTAACAAAGTTCGTGACCAAGTTTGATTCATTGCTGTGTTCTTTCTTCAGTTCTTTGTTTGTTTTTAGTTTTGTCTATACTACTAATACTGTCGCGCTAATCTGTTTTTTGTGTTGTCTGAGGGCTTTATATGTTTTTTTTATTACCAATCCTCATTTGTTTTGAATTCTTCTTCTAGTCGCTTATAAGTTTAAATATGGAGGATTTTTAGAATAATTTGCTAAGGAGGATTTGATTACACATAAACTGCTAAAATGTGATGATACACAAAATAAAAGTACCTTAATATTCCCATACGGCAAAAAGGTTTGTAATTTTGTGCATGTGACTTCCTGGCAATGGCCAATTGACCACTGCCTTCTTCTCATGTGACCAGCTTTCTTCCTCTACTCAAAACCTTCACTAAAGGGTCCCCACATACATCTCCAGTCAGCATCATGATGCATGCAACAGACAACTTCATTGAGACCAAAAGTCTCATGGTCCTTCTTTGTTTATTAGGACCAACCAAGGATGTTTTTTCTCATATGATATGTCCATATTTTCTTACCTCAATCACTTCAATTCTTACCCATTTACAGATCATTAATAATCAATCAACTTTACAACATGCAACACGTTTTCTCCTATAATTTTTTTTTCTTCTTAAAAAACGTTTTCTCATATAATTGTTACTAACTTAATTAGCCCACCACCCTTTGATTCTCAACTAATTACATATCAAATATCAAATGAATGCAGGAAAAAAAATCTGATTAATTATAGTATCTTGATCTATTTATGTAGAGAGAATCAATCACAGTGAGGATTTACGACAAATTTTTTTTGTATGACCTACTAATACGAGAATTTCATATTCAAACTCAAATCATACTTCATACAAACACAAGCTTTGACTATCAATGTCATACATATGATTCTCAAATAGTCAGGATTATTGTTGTTGATGTGGCTTATGGCGACGAGCCTAAAATCTGCCATAAACATATGGCGGATGAAGTAATGGTAAATGGCGGAAGCACATGACAAAAACCTTAGACTTAATTGATACGATAGAATATCATTTGTTTGCAAAAAGAAAAATCATTTGTCGCAATCACAATGTCATAAACAACCTAACAATAACTTCTCATTGAATTCAAGAATTCAAAATAACAAGTCTTGCTGCAAGTGTGAATGAGATAGTTGTTTGCACACAATTTGTAGTTGGAACTGTTTGCCACCAATACTAAGGTGCATAATGGCTGCCAAGACATGTAGTTGGAACACTTTCCATTTTGTAACAAGAAAAAGTTAAAAAGATATAAAAATACAAGTTCATTAGAAGAGCATGCAATGTACTGATGTACAATCTCTCTCTCTCTCTCTCTCTCTCTCTATATATATATATATATATATATATATATATCACTGTTTCTGTTATGCCATATTTAATATTTGCCATGAAATTATATCATAATATGAATCATGAATATGTCAACCTTTTTTTCAATGGAATAATAACACAACGTGAATTATCATCATCATCATAATTCTTCTCACTTTCTAGTTGCATTAAATAACCTCAACTCTTTCGAGAGATTTAAATTCTAATATTCCATGACTTATTTTCCTGTCAAGGTCCAAGGATTGTGTTTTTGGCTTTTGTTGTTTACCACTTTATCATGTGGAGAATCATCTTTTTAAATGTTTGCTTTTACAATGGTCCACTTATATCAACTTTGCAGGACAACAATGCTGTAATGTGAAAAACCCTGATCTTGTTTTACAAAAAGTTTACATATTTATCATGTTGCTGAAGATAATTGAGGATGAACCATGCAAGAAAGCAATTAGGACAGAGTAGTTCAGGTAGGTAATGAAGCATGGAGTGGTTGAAAAGATTTTATTTACTTTGATCAGTGTGTTTAGAAATTGAAATTCACTTGGTTCAGTTTCAGCTTGCTTATATTCTTGCTGGCATTTCCTTTTGAAATCAATGTATAGAGAGATTCCTTGGGAATATTTTGGGATTGGTATTGCATATATTTCCTTGATGGGAAAGTTTTGTGGGCTAACAAAGTTCAAAAGAAACCAAGCAATTCCACCTGTCCATTTCAATCAAGACAACCTGTTTAAAGTGTTTTTCCAGCTTTTCTTAGCTGGATGCCTAGATATATATTTTTTCTCAACTTAGTCCATTGATTAAACTTATTGGATTCTGGATATAAATTAACACACACAAGACAAGATTAATAGAGGAGCTCAGTCAATTATGCTTACGTCTACGACAATAGAATGACTGATGTAGTTTTCTATTATACAATGCTTAGGGGTTACAAAGTATAAGTAATGTTTAAATACTACGGTCCAAATTATAGGATTACTCGTGATTTTTCTATGCTTGAATGTTTGTCCACTTATCAATAATTATGAGACGTACTCAATGTTAAGAGTTCCACAATAGATGAAATGTGTTCATAAGTGTTGGACAATCCATACCTTATTACATGCCGGTTTAGTTGGAGTTGAGTTAGGTCCAAACTAAATTTTAAGATGATATCGAACTCTTTGGACCACCTGGTATCCTTTATCGGGTCACTCGGTTCTCGCTCCAAATGTTTAGTCATGAGCGTGAGGGGGGGTATGTTAAGAGTCTCGCATTGGATGATATATGTCTGAAAATGTGTTTATAAACGACGAATAGTCCTCACCTTACAAACCGGTTTTGTACGGGTTGAGTTAGACCCAATCTAAACTTTAAGACTCAACTTCTTCCTTTTAATCACTTTTATCTATTATAATTACTTCTCTTCTTTTTTACTTCTGCTTACTACTACTACTACTAAAGTACTACTATTACTACTACTAGTAGTACATATTATTATGATTGGTAAATGAAACTTACTTGAGAAGCATGCAAAGCATGAGTTCAATTCTTTCTCAATTGCCACCTTTATATAAAGCAGCTAACTGTCCAAGTCTACCCCCCCTTTACTATTTCTGGCCAACAAATTGACTTCCATTGTCACAATAAGATCTTTCTTTGTGGTCTCTCTCCATTATTGTATTGTATACTACTGGTTCTTTTTTCAAAAGATATTTTATCCTTCTCAATAGTGTTAGTACTTAATTACTATCTTGTGAAACTCTTGTATGTAGGAAAGGATCAGGACCATTTGATTATACCTCAAAACTAAGAATTCATAAGGAAGTTTATGGAGTGATGCACATTGACAATGCAACTGCTATGGTGGATAAGGCTGCTGCTACTCATAATGATTCAATTGTTATCATACCTCAACATATCAACCTGCAAATTATCTTGTAAGCTTTTGTATTCATAGAGAAAAAGTTTTTTTTATGAATAAGTATTTAAGTGAATTTGACTTGATCTCTATGGTCAAAATTCTTTTGAAATCCATGTGCTGCTAGCTTGATATTTCCATTTCCAAGCTATGAATTAATTAATCTGACATGGTCTAGACTCTACATTGACTTGAATAGAGAGGCTTTAATTAGATAAGTTAAATTACAAGTTTTCATCAACATTTCCATTTTCTGATGAAAAGTAGACATTAGTCCACTTATAATAAATTTATAATTACTGAATCAAACATTTGTTAATTAATTGCAGCTAAGGATTTGTTCACTTTCAAAGGTTTACTTGAAGCTGGTCCACAACAAGTTGGATGCAATATTATAAAACATCCATGTCAAATGCAATGGCCTTGTCTTGACTGCTCTAAACAAAATGAACCAGGTGCTTTTTTCTCTAATTCTCTGTAAGCTTCTTCTCTCACTCTCAAGTCTCTTAGAATTTTTGTGTAGTGATTCATTGTTTGCACTCAGTAATACATTAGTATTGATTTTAGTGTAAAATAATCCGAAGATAAACCACTTCCCTTTAGATCGAATTTTATCAAATTAGTTTTACAAAATCAATTCAATTATGTTCGATATGGCTCATGCCTTATAGTTTACTGATAAAGGGGCAGTACGGTTTAGGGGTAATATTGTGAACTGGATTGCTGGAGCATAGTATATAATCACACGTTGTACTTTTAAACCCTAAGCTTTTTAGTGATAATAGAAAGGTATTGTAATGCAGCCTCTCTGCAGTCGGAGACGTAAGTACAATTGACTGAACTCCATGGCTGTTCTAACAGTTTCAAAATCACATTAATCAAACATTCTTACAAACACATGCTAAGAATAGTAAGAAAAAACTCTACTTATCTGCTTGAATAATGCTAAGAATAGTAATCAAACATTCTTACAAACACATTAATCAAACATTTTTACAGGTGAGGTAAAAGAAAATATAGACAAGAACAATGACACTCCAATACTTGCAAAAGAAGCTCAAGTTAAAAAACCAGGAGGAAGAAGGGTTGCGGTCATAGCTGGTGGTGCTGGTGCTGCCTTAATCATCATTGTCATTGCGGTGATTATATGTATCTGCTTGAGAAGATGTAAAAGATTTAAAAAGCAACCATCTGATTCTGCTTCTTCTGTGCCATCTCAAGCTGGTAAGTGAATTTGAGTACTTTATGAATTATAGTCTATAGACTTAATTGCAGATTTGGTCTTTCACTCAGATTTATGGGTCCAAAGTGTTGGTGTGAAAAGTCTAAATTATACTTTGTTGAGATTATTTATTCGTGGCATTCTTTTTTGACAGTTGAGATGGGAAGAATCAACAACTCGCAGTATGTTAATGCTTTCTCTCCACATTATATGCAGAACACAAGGCTGTTAACAATTTTAGAGATAGAACAAGCTACAGGAAAATTTAATCAAAGTAACATTATAGGTGAAGGGAGATTTGGTTTTGTATACAAAGGTTTGCTTCAAGATGGATCTTTTGTCGCTATAAAAAGGCGACTATTTTCTCTAACTCGAGATTTCATACCTGAGGTAAATTCATAACCAACCTAGCATTTAAAACCCTTGCAACACACAAATAGATAATTGTCACGTGTAATTGTACTACTAGTGAGACCCCGTACAATGCACGATGAGAAAATCGTTGAAACAACATATGTTAGTTATGATTTATAATTTCTTGAGTTTAGTTATTGAGCAGCATCAACGATTAACAGTAAATCACATCTATATGTGAGGACAGGTCAAGCAGATAGCTCAAATCCACCACATTAATCTTGTGAAGCTTATAGGTTATTATGATGATAGCTATCAACAATTACTTGTGTATGAATATCTTCCAAATGGCAATGTAGGGAATCATCTATATGGTACTTTCCTAATTCTATCTTTCTATGAAGTTTGTTTCACCATACACTTCATATATTTATGCTTAATGCATGTTATGCAGATAGTGAAGGTTTTCCTATTGGAAAGTTAAACTTGCAGCGTAGGGTATCCATCGCCTTAGGCGCGTCCAAAGGTAAATCCATCAGAGCCATGGTCCTTTTTACCGTTTAGACTTTAGAGTAAAGCGTCAAATTAATCCTTGAGAAAAAATACGAAGAGGTAATTAGTCTCTGATGAATGGAAATTACTAATTTAATCATCAAAAACCTCAAATGTAAGTCAAAATTTCAGAGGACTAAATTAGCATCTTTTATTTTTAAAAGATCAAACAAGTCTCCGTATTTTTTCTCGAAAAAACAGTTTGAATCTTTACTATATTGTTTATTCTTTTGGAATTCAAAACAGTTAATTCAGTTTCTACTTTGAAACAGGACTTGAACATCTTCACAATCTGGTCCCTCCTTTGCTTCACACAAATTTTAGTACAAGAAATGTTCTGTTAGATGAAAATTATACAGCCAAAGTTTCTGATTATGGATTCTTCAAATTGCAAACAGAAATTGATCAGGCAGGCTCATCTTCAAATGTTGACTACTTTCATGACCCAGAGTATGCTACAGTTAAAACTTATTCTTGGAAGAATTATAAACTTTTTGTATTGGATTTTCATCTCTTGATTTGAGTTACATTGACTTCTTTTATAATTTTTCCAAAGGATGAGCTTATCACAAAACTACTCGGAGCAAAGTGATGTATACAGTTTTGGAGTGTTTTTACTAGAGTTGATTAGTGGCTGTGAAGCATATAACAGAAACATGTCAAATCCATATGAAAGTCTTGTATTTGAGGTACATCTAACATGGTCAAGTAACCGTGTGTGAACTGCGTTAACCTTTTAAAATATTGTCGAATGTTGTTGTTTCAAATTGACGATCAAATAACATTTTGGCCGAGTTTAAATAAGTTGGTCTGTTGGAGCTTACTCACTCATATCTTAATTTGTTTTGAAGGCAAAATATAGCAGTGATTTGGAAAAATTTATTGACAAAGCATTAGGAGAGCAAGAAAAACATGGTGCTAGAAGAATAATGAAGTTGGCATTGCTATGTGTGGATGTGATTCTTAGAAGACCATCAATGGCACATATTGTGCAAGAATTGGAGAGGATACAAAGAGATATTGCTCCTTTGTATTCTGAAAACAATGAGGGGATTGGTGTGGTGAAACTTGGGAGTGAGCTATTCAAACAAGCCTCTTGAAATTTGTCATGTCAATGATGACATTGTTGCAACCTTTTCTTGGTGCATTATTAATAGTATATTAGTTCATATGATTATTATTGTTGGTATAGTGCTCATGCTCGAAGATTAGTTTGTAATTATTAAGTTATTATTGTTGTTGTTATTCAAAGTAAGTAAAATATCGAAAATATGTAGAAGTAGATTGAATGTTATATGTGCGGTTTAATTTGATTTTAAAAAATGAATTGGAAATTCCAAAAGGTTTACACAACAATAGATTAAAAAACATAAAATAATATTTGATTTAGTCTGGTTTAGGTTATTTTAGATCGATTTGTAGCTTTGATTTAGATCGGTTTTGATATAAACATTTATGGTCCAAGCTACACTAAAATGTACTTACATACTCAAGTAAAAAAACATTTTAGCAAATATTTAGTAAGAATGAGAGTTTCATCGTACAGAGAGATGTAGTAACCCTTTTATAGTAGTAGTGATTAGTTAAATACTCTTTGATCAAATTATATAGTTAATTAATCACTCTTTCAATAGCTATTATTCCACCATCTGATATACATTTTTCAAAACACTATTCTTTATTGATTAAAGTTCATACAATCCATCAAAATTTATATGGAACTCGTATATTTGGTGATGCTATATAAATTTTAATCATTACGTGTTAAAAAGTGTTTCGTTACATAACTTAACCAAACCAATTATTTTTTATCGGTTCGGATTTTTCCACCTAAAAGTTGAACCAAACCAAAAAATTATACCCCTAGTAACAACTTGTAACTAAAACGATGAAATCTCTGGTAATGTTACAAACTGTCAGTCAACTAATTAACAAGCGTAAGTTAACTATTTATCATCTTCTTCAGTATTGTTTATTAGCTCCACACAAGCTGGAAGGTTATATATGTCTATCATCCCAAGCTTAACCAAATTATAAAAGGAAGAAGGATACAACCCTTCAATGAAGAAATCAACTACTTGATCATGTGAAAAGCTAGGATGAAGTTTCATTGAACCAGCTGGCTAGATTCTTTTCACGTACGAAGAGGTATCAATTTTCAATTGTTTTTTCTCTACTGTCTTACATGATGGCAAGCTTTAAAAGTGAGATCATTTTATTGTTTTTTCAAGTATGAAAAGTATCAATTAACATATCATTTTATCGTCATGAATTATTTTGATTAATAAAGTGCACAGTCAGACTATTTTAAAATTTCGATACATACATTATTAGAGTATTATGACTACTCGTATACAGGACGAAAATTACTTTTAGCCCTTTTTTTTTGTACAACTATTAGCCTATATTATTTATACCTACAATTTAATGGAAACATAAATCAAAGAACACTGTAGCTTCTCTTTTTGTACATGAGCACACATGTAGAGACACTACATGAACGAACAACTTGAGTATCATGCTATAGCAATTTATTATGTTTTCCTTTTATTTTTATGATATAATAATACATATAATAAATCTATTATATAATTTGTTTATTACTTCAACCAGAATTTCATTGCGTATAATCTCAAATTGCAAACCACATTTGATACATGCACTCATGCAGATCCATATAACAAAAGCAGGCCTACGTAAGATAGGTGCAGTAGCATACTAAGCAAAATATGGTTTAGATTTTAGGGTTTAACATACTTTTTTCATTCTATCACTTTCGTGCTTATCTTATTTGGATTCTAATTTTTTTAATCTTTTAAAGTGTTTTTAAGGTTTTTACATGATGTTTTATGCCGTTTGGATTCTATAATACGAGTTGCATATAATACGCGATAATTCACTAGGATGAAAAAAGAAGGAGTCTAACACTTCAACGAAGTATTAAACCCATAACATTTCCTAAGGACCTTAAATTCTTAAATGAAAATGAAAAAATCGCAAGATCATTTCGGACCAAGTCATACTTACAACAGTCAAATAACATAATTTAAACTCATAAGACTAAACATTCAATAACAGAAATTGGTGATAAATTGGTGATAATTTCCTTAGCAACACCAACCACTTCTTGGTCAATGTCGAAGAGGGTGGTTTTCGGTCATTTTTTGACCTAGAATCACCCCTCTGCATCCTTTTTACCTTTTATTTCAATCTAAATAAGTGATTTCCACATATATCAAGTTTTTTTTCTTTCCGTGATTTCGTCGTCTGAGTGCGGCGTTGTGTTGTTCGTCGTCTTGTGCGGCGTTGTTTTGTTTCGCGTCTTGTTGCGGTGTTCGTTTAATTCATATTGAAAGATCAGCTTCAGTCAATCACAGATTCAATCGATGATTTGGACGCCAACGTTGCAGATCTACAAGAATGAGTATTTTTAGATTTCATCATATTTTTTTGTAGGCATTTTGCCGTTATATGCTATTAACTTAGGTGTTGTGAGTTTGTTCGCAGATTCATCCTTTACGTTTTTAGCGATGTTGATTTTGATGTATTCTATCAATTTGAATGAATGAATATCGTTTTGTTTTTGTCAAAAAAAATATATAAATTTAAAATTCAACCCACTTTTATATGAATGTCTAAACATAAATCACTTTAACTTCAACTATCTTTTAACGAAAAACAATTCATTCAAAAACCATTATTGTTAGAGTACAACCAAACATACATACACCAAATTTGTATACATTATCATTTTAAAACATTTTACACCTCTATCCAATCAAATCGCACCACTAAACATTTTAGTGTTATTCTCTATATTTAAAATACATTAGTTTATAAATTTTATATAGTATATTCGCACACAAAAAAAAGTGACTACATAGTATTAAAATAAATAATAAATTTGGTAATAATTAAATTATGCTTTTGACTGTTTTATTTTTGCTCATCAAAAAAATGGAAATTGGAATGAATTGGTAAAAACTAAAACGACGTCGTAAGGTAGGTCCATTCCAGTATAGTTTTAAAAGTCAACCCATTCTCACATCGCAGTCACACTCATTTTCATCACATAGATCTCTTCCTCTGTTTCTGTTTCTCTGCAAATTTGATTCACAATGAGAATTCTCATTCTCCTTTCTCTCACTACCCTTCTCTTCTTCTCTACCTTCACTCACATTCTATGCGAAGAAGATAACGATGAAGATCTCAGTTTCCTCGACGAACCAGAAGCTGGTGAAACCACCACCTCACACCACCATCACCACGACGACGATACCGATCTCGAAGAAGACTTCTCCGGTTATGAAGATTCGGAAACTTACCAACCCCCTGAATTCGACGAAAAAGACGTCGTAGTTTTGAATGATACAAACTTCAATGATGTAGTCAACAAAAACCGATTCGTTTTAGTCGAATTCTACGCTCCATGGTGTGGTCATTGTCAAGCATTAGCACCGGAATACGCCGCCGCAGCCACGGAATTAAAGGCTCAAAATGTAATTTTAGCTAAACTTGATGCGACTGAAGATAATGAAGTTGCTCAGAAATTTGATGTTCAGGGTTTTCCTACTATCCTTTTCTTCATTGATGGTGTTCATAAAAGTTATACTGGTCAAAGAACAAAGTAATAATCTTTCATATTTCAATTTTTTATTTTTCATTCTATTTTATTGGATCTGAAAATGTTTTTTTTTTTTTTTTTTGTT
>Ga0228710_1011091_pt1 | contig 11779 bp, 10 predicted proteins | sample MedpolnodulmetaG_FD_177995 | JGI IMG/M metagenome (GOLD analysis project Ga0228710, IMG submission 177995) | Root nodule microbial communities from Medicago polymorpha collected in Santa Monica, California, United States - pink nodules | ecosystem: Host-associated > Plants > Roots > Nodule... | reverse complement strand
CTGCCACTAAACTTTGTTTTTTTTTTTTGTGGAAAAGGTACTTCATTTCATTTTATCCAAAATAATAGAGTTTTTTTTTAAGAAGTCAAAATGAAATTTATTAAAATCACAATGAATCTTAACCAGCACAAGGAATGCTAGACTAGGAATCGAAAAGTAGCAACTTACAAAGTAAAACAAAAGTTGTACCAAAACCCTCACCCAACATACATAAAAAACCTTCAACCAACATCACAGGCTGCCACAAAAACAACTTCCACCGCCGACATTCCGCTGCTCGCACACAACCTCTAAACAGCAACGTCAAGAACCAACACAACAATCAACAACCTTTGAAAAACAACCGATAACCAACAACCAAAATAATAGTTAATACAATGGGGAAAGAAAATATTGGGACTAGCCTTTAATATAGACGCTCGAGCAAGATTATGAACGACTCTATTAATTTGTCTCCTTGTAGTTGCTCCTCTATTATTTTCTTAATTGGGTTTTGATGATGTTTGTTAGGTTGTTGTTGTGTTTGCTTATGATTAAGTATTTAGTTTTTTTTTTATGAATCAAGAGAGTAAGTAAGGCTTCAAGGAGAAGTTAGACATCCCAACTAGGTTGACACCACATAGATGCTTCCATCCTCCACTACTTGCTCTGAAATTTTATTAAAAAAGAAAAAATTGTACAGGGGGGATAGGCCAAAACCCTAAAAAATAACAACAAAAGTGGGAACTAAGGGAATCTAAATTTCGGAAGACCATGTTTGTCCCCTGTAAGAATCCTGCTTAAGAAAAATAGGTAAAGAATCCCACTAGGCAACATTTATAATAACATGATCATGACTAACCAGCTTATCAGCACATGCATTTCCTTCCCAATAAATATGTGACGATAAAATGTGAATTCCAGCATGTAAACAATTGTGTCACCGATTCCGAAGCCTGAAACGAACAAGAACATGATTCCTGAAGGTCAATAGAGCAAAAGTGGACTCGCCTTCCACCCAAACATGATACCAGCTGTGTTGCAATGCATATTCTAATCCCAAGATAAAACCGTGCAATTCCGCTTTAATTATTGAACTCGGCCCCAAATTAGCAGCAAAACAGCCTAAAAAATAACCTCTATAACCTTGAAAATTCCGCCATAAGCCCACATATCATCAATCAAAGAGCCATATGTATTCAACTTAATATAAGGTAGAGAAGGCGTCTTCCCGATAACAAGGATGACATCACACACCTATCGATGGTTAAGAGAGACCAAAAAAATATTCAAAAGACGGTTATCATACGAAGTTGGCAAACATTTACCTGGATAATTATTGTCTCACAATGCGACAAAAGCAATTATCGTTGCCTTTGCTGCCTGAATCAATGATTTATCAAAACTAAAACGCCAGATGTTACAAATTAACCAAATAGTATGCGCCATATGAATCACGAACTTGAGAACTACAAGAAGATGGAACACAGGAAAGGAGGTTTTGCATAGTCGACCTGTCAATCACACAATGAAGGTGGTCATGTAACCACAACTAGATGGCCGAAGCAAAAGGGCGTGAGAGAAAAAGATGTTATGTAGTTTCAGTTGTAGAAAGGCATAAAATACAAATTGAGACAATCACATAACCTCTCATACAAAGGTTCTCATCCGTCGGCAATTCGCGGTGCATTGCTCTCCAATAAATAAAAGAAGTTGTAGGAAGAATGTAAGATCACCAAATATTAGGGGTCCAACCAACCACCGGAGGTAAGGGGCGAAGGTGACGGAAAGCTTGCTTGGCAGACAACAAACCATCCGACATATGCATCCAAACTAAAGAGTCTGGAAGAGGTGAAGAAGGTAAACATATGTTGCTGGTACCTGAAACTACTTTAGGAAAATTAGCCAACTCATGAGGGAGCTGCCAACGACCATCTTGGATAATGGAGGCAATATTAGCCACTAAATTTTTGTGAAAGGAATTCGACACATGATGCAAGTTTACCAGAGGGGAGCTGAGCTAATTATCCCTCCAAAGATTAAAATTCTCGCCGGTTCCAACCAGCCACTAAGAGTTATTAATAACCGTGCTAATTTGGGATTTTATACCAGACCAAACCGAAAAAGTGAAATGACGACTGTGAGATTCATTAATAGCACATGTAGATTTCAACTCTAACCCACCTGGCTCCCAAGGAAGACAAAGAGTTTTCCAAGCAACAGTACAAGCTTTTTGGTAGTTAATATCATTGCTCCAAATTAAAATTCTTTATCCAACAATCTAATAAATTCAACAATTCCACAAGCCACAAATAAATATGAAAAGAATAAACAAGCATTCGGTGAATAATGGATTTCACCAGCTGCACCCAACCCATGATAGAAAGAAGAGAACTCTTCCAAGTAGCCAACCTAACCTTAATTCTTCCCATGATAGCTTGGAACTGAATACAACAAGGTTTACCTTTATAAATAGGGAAGCCCATGCATTGGAAAGGAATAACACCAACACTAAAACCCAACAAACCAGCAAGTGCAATTCTTCTAGAAGGAGACATGGAACCGGCAAGAAATCTACTTTTAGCATTAGTAACAATATGGCCTGATGCTTCGGAATATGATTGGAAGATAGACAACAGACATCAAATATTGCGCTTTGACCCCTTGCAAAAAATAAGAATCTCATCTGCATATAAAATATGAGTAGGCAAAGACAAGCCACGGCAATAAGGCATGGGCACCAATTGACCAGAGTTATGCACCACTGTCAAAGCCCAGCTAAGAAAAACAATAATGGTGAGAGAGAATCACCCTGACGAACTCTGTGTGTACAAGTAAAATAACCAACAACCTTACCATTTACCAAGACAGATAAACATGCTAAATGCAAAATCTCAGTAATCCAATGCATAAAAATTGGACTAAAACCGAACTAGTTCAATACCTGGATGAGAAAATTCCAGTCGAGTATCAAAAGCCTTTCTAATGTCTACCTTCAACGCCATATTTTCCCCAAAAAATTTCCTATCAAGAAGATTGATGGCCCAATAAGTGATAATCACAAATTCAGAAATGTACGATCTCTGATGAACCCTCTGTGATTAACAGAAATGATCCTCATAGTAATCTGAGCTAACATGTTACCTAAAATATTTGTGATAGTTTTAAATTGAAAGTTAGCTAAAGTAATCGAACAAAAATCACCCAGAGAATATGCCCCTAGAACCTTGGGAATGAACACAATAATATTCAAATTTAAATTTGGCATCAACAAACCAATCCAAAAAAAATCTTGCATCGAAAGAACCACATCGGAACCCACAATATCCCAAAAATGTTGGAAAAAATAATCTCTGAAGTCATCTGGCCCTGAGGCATCATCACCATTTAAATCAAAAATAGCTCCCTTAATTTCTTCATGCTATCGGAATTTGGTCAACAACATATTATCATCAATAGTAACAATACTTGGAATACAATTTTTCACCAAATCATTCTGAACACAATTAGTTTTTCCTCCAAAAATACTTTGAAAATAGTTAAGAATGTGAGAAGCAATATATGTAGGAGAGGTAAGAGTATTATTACCAACACATAAAGAGAGAATCTTCTTAAAAGAAGATTTAATAGAGGCTACCTAATGGAAGTAAAATGTATTTCGCTCACCATTAATAAAATTCTCAGTTATTGCCTTTTAACGCCAAAATTGGTCCTAGCAATTCAAAGCTTTGGTCATAATCAACTTAGCCTAATGATCTTGGGAATATAAATCATCAGAAATGAATGTGGTATCAATCAGAAGCTAGATACAGTTAACCTCATCAATAGCAAGATGAACCTGCAGCTCCACGTCTCCAAAACACAGACTTATTCCAATCTTTGAAGGCATGCTTAAGGAGCTTCAAATTTGATGTAAACTAACCATAACAAAATCAGACACAGGTCGTCGCTAAACATATGTCACCAAACGACGAAAATCATCATGAGAAGTCCAGGATTTATAAAATTTAAAAGGAGTAACACAGGGAATGAAGAAAATTCCTAAGCAAGAACAAAGGATGTGATCAGATTGATGCCTAATTAAAGAAGACCATGTGGTGTAGTTCCAAAAATCAACCCAATCATCATTACAAATGTATCTATCCAAATGAAGTGCAACATTATCATTACCAAATCGGTCACTCGTCCAAGTATGCATCACACCATTAGTAGGAAAATGATGTAAAATATTAGCATTTGTCTAAGCCAAAAATCATTACAAGAGAGGAAATGAGGAGGTCGCCTTCCTAACTTCTCATGACCAGCTAACACAATAGTAAAATCACCAACAAATAACCAAGGTCCGGGAAAATAACCTTGTAGCCTAGAGAGATCAGCCCAAAAATATGGTAAGTTAAGAAGTACTTGCATAAATAGTGATATACACCTTACGATGATGGCACAAAAACTCCAAAACAATACATTGCGAGGAACACAAAAACAACCAAAGGAGAAATATCTCGACCCTAAAGAGCCCATGGGGGGTTAGGTAGTAAAGGAACTCAATCCTTTAAATACTAACTAGTAACATGAATATCATACAAATACCAACCAGAAATATTTAAAAAAAGGAATAATTTGTTCATCAACAAACATCAAAAGAGTGTGATGATTAAGGTTAAAATATTTAAATGTAATATGAGATTTTACAGTGTCAATACCTCTAATATTCCAATAGAAGACCTTCATTAAGCTGGAGGAGTAATTGCACCCTTAGATCGAATTTTGTAGGTAACTAGATAAAGTTCTTTTTTCTGCTTCTTAGTTAGGTAGGGTGTAAATTGTTCATTAGAGTCCTCTGTCTCCAGAACCAGAATTTGCAAGATCAATTTGTAGAACTGGGCATATACTAGGTTGTTGCACCTAATCTGTTTCAGGAACCGTCTCCTTCGGAGAATAAGTAGTAGTAGACACACCAAGAGATGTCGCAACGCCTGATGAATTCAACAACTGAACCAGCTCTAAAATAGGATTATTTTCCTCTATGTGTTGAACCATTCCCAAAGTATCAATTTGATTGTGCTCCACAATATTTATAACATTCTCTAATGGAAAATGGAAGGAGGTGTCGGATTGTCCTCTCGGTTGCGGCATTGTTGCACCTTCAATCGCATTGCCTCAGTACCATCTATGGTTGCACTAGTGACAGAAGTATTATCCTTTCTGTTGCGTGCAACCCACTATTGTTTACCTTTTTTTCCCACCAACTTGGTCATCAGTCATAAGGTGCTGCCATTAACATTTAGAAACATTATACTCGATTATACGACAATGGGAACTAAACATTGGCAGCCTTTCGTACACCACTTCCACCTTGAAAGCATAATCACCCTGTTCGACGAGAACTTCATCAAAAATCCTCTTTGAAAGATCCATGTCTACCAACACTCTAACAAAGTGACCATAAGTTCTATTTTGAGTCACAACATCAATGAATAGATATGCAGGAAATCTCAAAGAGTGTCAAATCCATCCAATATTGCATCAGATATTCCACCGGTAACTCCATGAGCCGAATCCAAACTCGCACATGTGTTTGGTGCTGCGTATAGGGTGTAAAATCATACATCCATTGAGAAAGACGTAGGATTCCCAGTTTCAAATTGGTGGTGTCAGTTGCCCAAACGAGACGAAGCTCCTTAAAAGTAGAAAATTGAAACTCATAAAACTCGCGCCTAAGAGTAACCATCCTCCATGAACCTACAATATTCCATAATTTGGAAAGCTTCGAATACAAATATTTAGTTATGTAAGGTCTATAGCCCTTACTCATTACCAATCAACCATGGAATCGACACTTAAAATAAACAATCCCTTTATCTTACACTTCATGCGTGATCTTGATACAAAGGACATCCCCTTTGATATTCGGTGTGGGAAGTTGGACATCTGAAATGGTGTTTCTTCTCCATAGAGCTTCTGCGAAGGACTTTTTTATGTTATTGACGTCTAAGGAATGGGAACAAGCTGACATCCGTCTGCAACACATGGCCAAGGGATGAAAAATGCCATGGTTGCAACCTTGAAGGAACCCTAGCCAGTGTGTCAAAACTGATCTACAAACCAAAACACGTCAAAACCAAAAAAAAATGGAGCGGACGAAGAAGATGAAGACAACCAGGAAACCCTAGTTTGGGAAAACCCCAGCAAAGCTCATGCTTTGTTCACCTAACATTCCAATTGAAGCCAAGTGAGTCTTTTAAATTTTTAAGTACCCTATTTTTTTAAGTGTTTTGTTAGAATCTATGTGAACCACCTAATTAGTCTTTATCACAATGTCGTCTATAATGATGTTTTGTGAACCTCAACCTTAGTATCATGCTAGGTGTACCTTGTTATTCAAGTTTTCTCAAAAATTTCATTTCCTAAGGCTTTGATTCGATTCAAAGTACTGTTTCACAATTTTTGAATCGAATCAGATAATGGTTTGGGTGTTCAAGTATTGTGTCTTCATTCGATTCAAATATCTGGTTTAAAGAAATTGAATCGATTCAATTTACCCTTATGGTGTCTATCTTCTATTGTTTGAATTGTATCAAATGGTTTTCATTAGTATCCAATTGCTTATGGAAACACTAATTTGATTCAAAGGTTCTATGAATCGATTCATTCTTTATCAAAAATTGTCTTGAATAGATTCATTGTTCATGCCTATCATGTCAACCTTCATGTCAACCCAGCCACCTCATTTTACACTATTTAATCAATTCACACTTAGTCTAATTGGATTCACACGTCAATTGTATGTTATATATTTAAGCAAACTCAAACCCATCTCACCTGACTATATATAGTTGTATCATTTCATTCCCTCACTTCATAGAATCAATTTTCAAAACACTCTAAAGTCTCCAACTCTCTCTTTTTATAAACTTCTTCAAATTAAACACTTTTTCTAAGAACTTTTGAAGGATTTGAGATCTACATTGTTAGTGTGCTATAGGATAAATGTAAGTTTGATATCTTTCAATGATCTTGGTGGAGCATCAAGGATCTAATAGAAAAGCTAGTAATTTTCACCTCCAAAGGTAATTATGGGGGTTGTTTCTTAAACATTCAAGGTTCAATCGGATGGAAGCGGAGGCATAGCAAAGAAGATTCTTGGAGTAAAAGATTGAAGGATTGCATGCAAGCTTGCGGTTCAAAGACCTTGTGGATTGTCCGATTTCAAGAGATCTTGAAGATTGGATTCTTAGTATGATTGCTTACCATATAAGATTAGAAATCAAAGGAATCTTTTTAATCATACACTTATTAAAAATTTCAACAACATAGTGGAAGTCTGTAGAAGAGGCATTCTCTTCTACAAAGAATGGATGTACTCTTAGCGAGGACAAAAAAGGGGACCATATGAATCTCGATGTTCTTCTTTCCCTTACTCCAAATTTCTATAAATAAATCTGTGATATATGATCGCGATGAATTAGGTTAATTCCTACATGCTTTGTGATTCAACAAATTCTAAAACCTATTTTCAAGAGCTTATTGATCCAATCACCTTCGTATGTAGAGATTAACTTCATGTGTAATTCATCATATATATCAAAGTTGTATACTTACTTGTATTAGTGATTTCATGATTAAGAGTAGGTTTGGTTTGAAATAGTCACAGGCAAGGTTGTCAGATTTACGAGTCTACACAGACTCGAAAAGGGTCCGTAGACTCAATCCGTAGACTTGACTCGTAAACTCATACGAGTTTATGGAAAATTTAAAAAGACATTAAGAAACCTATATGTGACACATAAATGAAATATATATATATATATATATATATATATATATATATATATATATATATATAAAAAAATACCAATTAACAGAAAAATTCAAACTCCATAACCAACTTGTTAACAAAAAATCTCTATAATAAAGCTAGTAAATTTGCAAAAGTAAGTCGATAAGGTCCTAGTTTCTTCCCAATTGGCAACTACATAAAGAAAAAAACCATAAAGCATATATGATAATGTCTTTAAACATCCAAAGCTCCAATGAAATCTTGCTCATCATCAAAATCACCACCACCATTGTCGTCATCATGGTCACCATCATCTTCATCGGCACCTGACCACATCGTTAGCATCATCATCATCAAATTCTACCCCGGATAAAACACATTACACATTGAACAAGGCATCAATTACATGAAAAGGAAGCAAGTGAATGTCGTTGATGAAAACAAACAACAAGTGATTTACGAAATACAAATCTGAGAGAACGTTGAAGGTGAAATGTTTGCCAGCTGTGGAGGTGAGATCAGACATCGTCATTGAGAGAGAGTGGCTTTTAGTTTCTAAACTGAGTGTGAGAGAAAGTAACCTTTCGTTTCTAAGGTTATACGATTCTAGGATTTTTCTATTCACATTTTTTGTTTGATTTGGAATTTGGGCCTTATTTTGGGCTTTTCTCAAAAATAAAATTAAAAAAATTGCTTTATAAAAAAAGTTCATGGACTCGGTAAACTCATCCTAGACTCGTGAGTCTATGCGAGTATGCACGAGTCTACCACAAAAACGATTATATGTGCGAGCCTACTTATTTTTGCATTCTAGACTCGTAAACTCGTATAGACTCACGAGTTTGATAACCATGGTCATATGTTTTATGGATTATTGTGTGCATTGATTAATTGATTGTTAAGTAATAAAGGTTGGACATCTTGTTCATAATTGAATTATCTTTGTCCATTGCTTTAGTATAATCCAATATAATCATAAGTTTCCAAACAAGTTTTTCAAACCACGTTTTCGCAAACATTTTTATTCGAAAAAGTTATTCACCCCTTACCCCCTCCCCCTCCCAACACCCCCACCCCCAACCCTTTAGCTCTTCTTATTAACATCATATCGGCCAACTAGTGGCATCAAAAGTATGGTCTCTTCACTAATGGTTAACCACCGAAAGAGTCGATATGACGAACAAATAACCTAAAGGGGCATACAATACAGCTCATATTTTTTACGATGAAAACTATGACTATTGGAAAGAGTGCATCAATGTACATATTCAATCGATCTATATGGATGTTTGGGACGCCGTCTTAAATGGGCAATTTTAACTGCAAATTAACACCGATGGCAAAGACGGTGTTCTCATAGACAAGCGTAAAGCCGATTGGACTGAAGATGATAAGAAGAAGGCCCAATATGATTTGAAAGCGAGTCTTGAAAATTGTGGTTGGGTCTAACATCACCCCACAAAACCGGTTTGTAAAGTGAGAATTGTCCTTACTTATAAACACATGTTCAGGTCACTTTTTTGTCCAATATGAGACTCTTAACCTTGAGAAACATACTTTTTTGTCCGATATGAGACTCTTAACCTTGAGAAACAAACTAATCTCCGTCCTAGACATAAGTGAGTATCACTCAATTTCACACTGTAAAATAGCTAAATCAATGTGGAACGCTTTAGAAATTCTCTATAAAGATACCGAAGACGTCAAACAATCAAAAGACAATACCCCTTATTCAACAATATGAAGTATGAACTATTCCATATAAACGATGATGAAACCATCTATTCCATGCAAAGAGGTTCACTTTCATCGCTAAACTCTTTTCAACTAAGATATTCTCCTTTCTTTAAATTTATTCAAGTTACTGAGCAAATTTCGTTGACATTGTGTTTGCCGTATATGTCCGTACACACTACGCACTACTACTACAAGAAACGTAACAACTACAAATCCTTGAATATTCCATTTTACTAAAGAATTATTTCCTTTTTTTTAAGGAAAAGAAAGAAATATTTACATGAACCTGTTGTTTTAGTAAATAATTACATATTATAATTATTTATACTATATATATAATATAAAAAAACATATTTTGGTTCTTTTGGATTGATTTTTTTTCATTCTAAAATTACCCTTAATTTTCAATATAAATAGCACATGTAACAAATAGATAAGAAAAAATTCAAATATTAAAATAAGACCTTAAAATAAAAATGTAACAAACAATATATGATTATATTTCCAATTTTTTTTCCGTCATCCTTTAAAAAATATAAAAAAACTAAATGAGTATATCTATACTTACTTTATATAATTTCTCAAAAAAAAAAAAATACTTACTTTATATAAAGAAAATATTAGATTTTGGGCTGACTTTTTCATTATCCTAATTATACCCTTAAACAAATTTTTCTATAATAATTGTTGTCGTTGGTATCATTACAAATATAAGAATTAAAATTATATTTTTTTGTTATATTGTTGGTGTCATTGAAATAGATAAATATGATTAGTTTAATTTGTTATAATTTTTTTAGTTACATAATTTGTTATAATTTGAAGGTAACAAACAAAATATTTTTACTTTTAATTAAAATCAAAATTTTATATAAAAAAAAACATCATTCATAATTTTCAAACGTTAGTGCAATAAAAATAGGAGAAAGACGGATGTTAGTGATTATAATGTATATACTAGTAATTGATATTCAATGATATATAACAGAATGATATAACAGACTGAGCATACTTGAGTTCTCATATTAATTACAGAGTTTTGCTAGAAGCCACTTATAAAGATGTCTTTTAACAACTCATACCTCAAGGTGTGATTTCCACTTTTTAGTTATAACTTTGCTAAAAAACTTTGATATAATTTTTATGATTTCCACTTCATAAAAATTAGTTGGTGTCTTTTAGCAAATATTCATAGAATAACTTACTAAAAGACACCTTTATAAAAGGTGTCTTCTAGCAAAATCCTTAATTATATATAGTCAACTAAATTTAATGTAATGTATATTGCTATTCATAGATCAATTGACGTTGACAGGTTGCAAGTCTAACCTTTGACAATTTCCTTGTTAACGAGATTCACATGTGTTTTTTTTTCAAGACAAATGCATCCTTTTTTAATGCTCATAGTATGCGAATTTTAAATTTTTTTTTTTTTTTTATCATGCATAAATTTATGCATGTTAAGAAGATGATCGTTAAACTCTAGTTGTCACCACTTTTTTTCTTATCTACTAAAGAGAGGTGTTTTATAGTCAATTTTGACCTAAAATCACCCTCCAAATTGTTTTCCTTCTTTTTTTAGTTACCTAAGTGATTTTCATATATTTTCGGTCTTTTTTCGTTTTGTGATTTCGTCGTCTTCGCACGACTCTATTTATTTTGATTTTCCGTATTTGTGCAGTGTATTTTTTTATTTCTCGTATTAGTGCGGTGTTTATTTGGTTCAATTGAAATATTAGCTTTAAGTAAGTGCATATTCAATCAATGACTTTGACGTCGTCAAGAGACATGAGTGTTCTTGAAAATTGAATATAGTCATATTTGTAGGCAAAAGTATTTTCCTGTTTTATGTTATTAACATGTATGTTGTGAGTTTGTTCGCAGATTCACCACTTTTTGTTTTTACCGACTTTGAATTTCTATTGTATCGATGTACAATTCATGAATATCGTTTATTTTTGTCAAAAAAAATGATTGTTGTTTGCCAATAAATTGTTATTTTTAGTTTCTTTAACATGCAGGGCCGGCCTAACATGTCAAGAGACATAAAACAAATCTTATAATGAGGCATTTTGGAATTAAAAAAAAACACAATACTTATTAAAAGCATAATAAATCAAGTTTTGTTGAATCGAAGATTTGAACTTAGGACCAAAAGGATTTGAGACCTTAAAATTGACCAATTAAGCTTAGATATATATATATATATATATATATATATATATATATATATATATATATATATTTTTTTTTTATTTTTTTTAAAAAACTATATTATAATATATT
>Ga0228710_1011090_pt1 | contig 11780 bp, 7 predicted proteins | sample MedpolnodulmetaG_FD_177995 | JGI IMG/M metagenome (GOLD analysis project Ga0228710, IMG submission 177995) | Root nodule microbial communities from Medicago polymorpha collected in Santa Monica, California, United States - pink nodules | ecosystem: Host-associated > Plants > Roots > Nodule... | reverse complement strand
CACAACTTCCAACATCACTGGAGCCCCACTTTGCGAGAAAATATGAAACGCGTTTAGGTGTTAATATAATTGTTTATATTTAAGATAAAGTTTTTATATTTGATATTATTTATTTTTCATTATAAATATCGTTCAGTCTATTTTGTATAAAAGACCGAAAGTGATCTCTACAGCTCTGGTCGTACCCTTAATCTGCGACACACTTAGGATTGTTCAATATTCTAATAGAAACTTGTGCCACAATCTGTCACTATTGATTGCCTAAGTTTCTATTAATTAATTGACTTACTAACTGCTCTTAATCCACTTTAATTATTCCTAGTATAAACAGATAACAGAACTATCAACGATATTGGTTCGATTTCAAAATCTGAGAAAATTGGAGCTCTTTATCGAGGGAGCATATGATCCTTATATGGACTATTTTTGGATTTTAGATATTGCAATGGCTTCTCAACATCTCCAAAAACTTTTTTTGACGGTGAGTTATTCAACTCTTTATTTTTATTTTAAATAATAGTTTCTAAATAGTTATATATTAAATCAATCTTATGGAATTTCACTTGAAGTATAAGTTTTACTTTCCTGATTTTAATATTTGCAATATGTTTGTCTACATAGATCAAGAAAATTACAAATTAAAACTTAATTTATTTACTATTAGAAAATAAATTGACAATTTTTCAGATAAACTCACATTTAGATAATTCATAATGATCTTGATTGATCATATAATATGCTTAATAAATAACTTTTGTATTTTTTCTTTTACTTAAATCAATTTTCACAACAAATTGTAAAAAACTATGTATTATACAAATAGGAATCTATAATTTAACTTAATTGGTAAGTTTTGTGCAGTTCATTTTGCAGACATACTTTCACTTTTAGAGTCGTAAAGTGAATTGTTTAAGTCGTAACGTGTAATATCGGTCTAAAGATATTACAACTTGTTGAAATATGAATGATTAGTTTCAAGTTTCAACCTAGATGCTCTTGAAATAAATCAAACCTAATATTTTATGGTTTAGTCTTTGTTCAACAAAAAAGTAACAAACAACAGATAAGTTAGCAGATTGAATTTGATGTGTTTGATTATATGAGTGAATGAATTATTTGATAATGAGGGTAAAATGAGTGGAAAAGTATGTCATAATCTCAAACACTATTTGAAATATAAGTTATAAGTTCAAATGCTACTTGAAGTAACATTTGAAAAAAGTCTCCAAGTTCATGAGAGGAGAACTACTATCAAACAACTTTATTCTAGTCCTATGTGTTTGTATGGTATAAGTTAATTGTTATATGCTTGCAATTTGTATTGTCAAACGTAGTCTCAATCATAATAATCAACCTGTTATTTCAAACTAAAATAATGAATAAGCCTTTCCTTAGTGTTATATGTCTAATGGAATTTTAAAATTTTCATACATGTCTGAAATATTGTGATCTTTACTTTTGAATTTTCAGATAAGAAATTCACATATGGTTGGCTTTAAGAGGCAAAGAAGAGAGTATGGAGGGTTTTTTCATAATGATTTGAAATATGTTGAGTTACGGGGTTGTGTTTGCACCATAAATGTAATTGAGTTAGCTAGTCACATGTTAAGGAATGTGAATTCACTTAAGCAAATTACTTTCGGTTCTCGTGATAAATTCTATATAGGTGCTGGAAGATGGACCGAGGGCTGTGATAGTTGTTGGTTTGAACGATTTCTTATTCATGAGATGCTTAAAGATGAAGTAAAAGAACATTGTCAGCTTATAATTTTGTAGTTTTTTTTTTTGGTACAATATAATTTTGTAATATTATTTTATCTAAAATGGATTTTGCACTGATATTGGTTTATTCATTTGTAAAATCATTGTATAATTTATTAATTTGATATGAATTACAATATTAATTACCTTTTAGAAGTTCTTTATTTTCTGTATTTAATACCAACGTCAAGACGAGCATACGTGTCCGTCTTTGAGCTTTCATTGGTAATAATTAATAAACGATAAAATGGTAACAAGAATTAAGTAAATGTAATTGATAGAAAAATGTTATGTCAAAAAACAATATTTTTTTAAGGTCAAAATAAGATTTTTATTTTTATGGTAATATTATATGTCCTTTTGAAGTTAATACTCCCTCCGTCTCAAATTATAAGCAAAAAAATTTCATTTTTTTGTTCCAAAATATAAGCAAAAAAGACCAACTTTTATTCTATTATTATGTTTTTAAAAAAAAATATCATCTTTCCAAAGTAAAATTAAATGTAATTTGCATTCAATTTGTTTTCATTTTTATTTTCTCAATAAAAATTAACCAATGATAATTGTTTTTACATCTTTCCATGAAACTTATTTCAAGAATATCACAAAAAATTATACCTCAAATTACAATGTTTTAGCTTTCTTAAAAAATGTGAAATTATATTTTTTCTTATAAATTAGGACGGAGAGAGTATAATTATTAATGTCTCATGCATATGTTAAGTTTGATCTTTTGCATCTTGACATTCGAGGTCTTATTTTTTTTTATTTTAATAAATTCGAGGTCTTATTTTTGTTACCTCTATATACATGGTGACCAATATTTTCGTACTATAATAGTTGATTATAGTAGATTTGTTTGGTTTTTATTACTTAAATCTAAAATTGAAGTGTCTAATCATGTTAAAAATTTGTCAGTGTGATTGAAACTCAACATCACATTACTACCAAAACTATGGCCCTGAGTTTACTTTTTCTTCTGGAATTTTATGCTTTTAAAGGTATCATTCATTAAATAAAAACATGTGTAGAAACCCCACAACAAGAAGGTCTTGTTGAGAGGAAAACACCAGCAGATCCTTTCTCTTTCAGTCCAAATTACTAAGTCGTTTTGATCCTATGTTGTTATTCATGTTGTGTTCTTAATCAATAGAGTTACCAAACCTCTATTACAACATAAATCTCCTTCTTAAACTTTATTTGATATCATCCCTGATAAAAAAATCTCTTTTAAAATGTTTGGTTATTTATGTTAGGAAAATGTTAACTGGTGCCCCGGAACACTGATTAAGGAATCAAATGTAGTAAGTATTGCATCGAAACTTGTGTTGTCAATTCCTCAAAAGCATAAAAAGTGTTATTTTCACTTTAACACTTTCTTTTTTAGTTTCCTTAACCAGTGCCCTGTGGGCACCGGTTAACAAGACCCTTAATGTTATGCTTCCACTTTACAAGCACATTGCACCAAATTAAATGCCAGAGCTAGAAAGACAGTTTTCTTAGGCTACAAGTCGGTTTATAAAGGTTATGTCTTGCTTGATCTCCACTCTCAAAACATTTTTATATTCGAACATGTTATTTTTCATGAACAAATTATACCATACTTCGCTTGTTTATCTTCTCCATTAGTTTTCTTGGGCTATAAGTCAGGTTATAATGGTTATTTTTGCCTGATCTCCACTCTCACTTTCAAAACATTTTTATCTCCAAAAATGTTATTTTTCATGGACAAATTATAACATACCCACATACCCCACAACCACCACCACTTTTTATCTTCTCTAACTTCCAAATGGGACAATTTTCCTCTCATGGACCTTTTGTTACTCATTCTTCTCCTATCATTGACGACGATACTCTTCCACTTTTACTTATCCCAATTCCTGACAATATTCCACCTAACATACCAATTAGAACTTCATCCAGATCTAAACAGGATCCTAGTTACCTAAAAGATTATATTTGTCTTGCATCTCACAATATTCAATCGCATCCATCTCATATTGCTTCCCTTATCTCATTTGCTTTGTCTCTCTTTCACACACAACATTGAGCTCAAATCTTATGTTGAGGCAAGTAAATTTGCTTGTTTGGAAGGAAGATATGCAAAATGAGCTTAATGCTCTTGACAAAATCGGTACCTGACATAGACTTGATTTACCTGCTCATGTGCTCTAGCTTCTTGTGAACAACAATGGTTGTTTTGTCTGCCGAAGGACTTACAAGTTCAATGCACCAAGATTCATGTTCTCTACCGTGACAATCAAAGTGCTATCTAGCTTCCAATCTTGTCTTCCATGAAAGTTACAAGCTGACATTCTCAATATCTGTTACCAGCTTTCTCCAATGATTAATTAGTTGACTTTTTTACCTAGTCTTTGCTTCCTCGAATATTCAATGTTCTACTATCCAAATTGAGTACTGTAGATATATGCTAACCTCAAACTTGTGGAGGGATATTGCTCCATGAACAAAATAAGGAAATAAGAATGTAAATAGTAGTAGCTTGCAGTACAAGTACAATAGTGTAGTACAGATATAAGACAGTACATGATAGATGGTAGTATAATATCAACAATGTATGAGTACTTCATGTACTCTCTTATTCAATCAATGGAAAATTTACACTTTCATTCACTTGACAATACTAGTACCGTAAATAGGAAGGTGATGGTCTTGCATGGCCAATAAGTTTTGTAATGTCCAGTTCATTCATTTGTTCAGATCTCTCCCTTTATTTTGTGCCCTGATTTCCAGTCTTTCATAGATCTATTAATATCATTCTCTCCTCTTTTTACCATATTTGGTAAATTGATTAGGCATGAATTCTTTGGTGATAGTTGCAGTATACCCATTATTTTCTTATATTTGTATGCTTACATTTATTATCAAATCTATCAGTTTTTCCACTATATCACACTCCGGATTCAGATTCACTGCTGTTGAAATTTCCTACAGTCATTGCATTCAAAATAATAACAACCATCAGATATATCAAATGTTTTATATTTTGCCACCTGTCCTAAAAAAGACAGTCTCTTTCTCACACTTGAACGAAGGTTTGTGGCTTCTCCAATCTATCCTGCAACCAAAAACATGGTGGCCATTTCAAATAATTTATCAGCTCCACATCGTTCCTCCATTGCAATATTTGTCAAAATCATCATTTGTATTGTGTTCATAATCATGTGTTCTGTGTAAACATATTTAATTTCTATTTTATATCTGTGGGTAGTTTATGGAATCTCCTTTTGTGCTTAATTTCAGTCTATAACATCGTCGATTCATTATCAATATCAAATTCAATTGAACTAGTGTATTAGAAATTCAAAAGAATCAAAGAAGTGAAATGAAGAAACATGAATTTCATAACAGATTCGGGAGAAATTGTGGAAGGTACATGTAAATGAAGAAACTCAGCAAATTCAGGTAGGGAGGTTGATGGTTGATTGAGTTCGACACTGCTGAAGATGTATTGAGTTACATGGACACATGGCAAAATATAGAGCATTTGATAAATCTAATGGTTGTTATTTTTTGACTGCAGTGACAACATGGAATTTCAACAGCAGTGAATCTGAATCCATTGCACTCCACATTCCTTTTCTCATGTACTAAAATATTAAATATTTTGTCCTTTTTTTTCGTTTGAAGTATAATACGCCAACAGTTGACAAGTACCGATGAGATACGTCGTGTACGGAGAAAAGCTCCCTGCACACACGATGAGATTTTAAATGATTCAAAGACAGTTGATTCAGCAATTTCTAGTCTTCATCTATCTGGTGTTTCATCCATTTTAGGTTCTATCAATTTTATAACAACTATCTCCAACATGCGTGGACCTGAAATGACTATGCATAGATCACCCCTATTTGGATAAAATTATCCTATAGATCAATCAATATTCAAAGATGAATTTTGTGATTACAGTCCTTTTGTTATAGATTTAAAAAAGTAGATTTTATTTATGTTTTTAAAAATGATTTCTTGGAAATATACTTAAAGTAAATGTTATTTCAAAATTATTTGTTATAAGTTAAAATAGAGATTTTGACATTTATTACCTTAAATATATAAAAACGTGTTTGGTTGAGTTTTGATGAAACATTAATTTGGTCTCATTTGTGAAATTTACCTCCAACATGCATCAGTTAATTTCCCCGGCGTTAGTCCTTTGGTGTATTCTTGTTCATCATGTTTTTTTAATTTATGTTCCTTTAAAAAAAATCATCCTTGAACTTAATTTCAGGTAACATTTTTGTCTTTTATCATTTTTTTGGTCCCGATTTAGTCCTTTATATTATTTTTTTTGAAGAATAAAAAATGGAATATGTTACCAAAGATAGTGGAACCTCTTTAGCACAAGGTGTACTAAAGAGACCACCCCAAAAAACAAATTGTCAGTCATATATACAAGTTCTGTTGGTCGAAACCCAAACATAACAACGGGTCTGACCACCATCTCTGAGAGCCATATACAAAAGAGGCATTATTTGCCTTCAACCACCAAAATGAATTATGCTTCACTTTTTCTAAGAGAGTTGTAATGGGAGTTTGGATATTTTTGAACAACATGTTATTACGCTCATTCCAAACTATCCAAATACACAGAAGCCACAAAAGTTGAAGAAAAGATCGCCTCGCTTTCGAAACACCAAGGTAGTGGGTAAACCGATAAATATGATCTTGAATGCTATGAGGTTCCACTCCTGAAACACCAAGCCAAAGTCTGACATGCTGCCACAACGATCCGATTTAGTCCTTTATGTTATAAAATGTTAACATAATTATCTTTTTTTATCAAAAAAATCCAAAAAAACATAATCATCAAACTCATAAACAAATCCAAATCTTCATCTTACAAATTTAAAAACTCGGATTTCATTGAAAAAATCTCATAAAAAATAATAAGATATCGACAATTTATAATGTAATGAGAGAGAAAAATAGAAAGGGCGATGGAGAGGGATAGTAGGACAGATGGGGGCTGTCTTGAAATAATCCAATTTTAAAATTGGTTCATAAATGTAAACCAGTTCTAACCCGGTTTTAAACTGTACTAAAACTGGTTTAACAATTAACAAGTTTTTTATTAAGGTGATTTTTAAAAATTGAACCTAACTATTAGTGTGATCCAATTTGGTTCAATCTATGAATCATGAACACCCCTATACTCATATATAGCATGTCCATACCTCATCATACTTTTATCAATATCGGTAAGTAATTGATCGTACCTTATAATCTACAAGAAGGGCCTTACCCTTTTTGGAACATTTAATTTCCATTTTTTTTTCAAACAACATCGTCATCATCATGATCAAACTCGCAATACAACATGCACATTGTCGCCACGTGAAAACTCTCATTAGTATCTTTAGCCGTTGCAATTTAATCTATGTCATTATCGATGTTAGGGGACATAATTACTGTAATTTTCTGCACTATAGCGTTATGTAGCCAACCTTCAATTATGCTCCTGGTCCAATTATCGTTTAAATTAACCAAATCACAAACTTTCACACCTTGTATAGCAGCTGAAATTGTCACATTCTAATCCACTACACTGTATCCAACTTCAATCCACGCCTCTATGTGTCTTCCATGTCAACGGATTTCCAGTTTGATAATTCACTTCCACAAAAATGTTAAATCTCAGACAACTTTAAGTATTGTCAACTGGTCCCACAAACCAACACAACTTTTTAGTGTGGTTGGTCCTCACTCACACACTTTATGAGAGGATTCTCAAAAGGTGACCCATTACAAAATTGGTCCAATTCAAACACGCTTAAATGTGGATTTCATATGAAATGAGCTGCCAAAAAAATGTATCTTGCTGGCATAGGTAGTACCAAACAATTTTTTATAAATCTTCCTTCGACAATACAATCTCATACATGCACGGCATCACGATCCCTCTCATTCCGGTGTGAATTCAGTTCTTTTTGCTTATAAGATTCCAGGAGCCGCTCATTGTCATGTCTCGTGCCCCGATAATCACTCACACCCTGAGGGCGTTACTTGTCCACTAGCTTCCATTTGGTTCATCCTCAAACCACATCGTATCAAGAGATGTGTGCTCTGATACCATTGCATGTAACACCCAATGCTAACGAGGGCGATGAGTGATTGTCAGTGCGCAATACATGACAATGAGTAGCTCATGACATCTTCTGGGCAAAAAGGAACGGATTCACATCATAATGAGAGGGGTCATTACACCTTGCATGTATAAGACTACATAGTTGTAGGAAGTTTATAAGAATTGTTTGGTACTACTTGTACCTACAAGATGCAACTTCTTTTTGGTAGTTGATTTCATAAGAAATACACAGTTAAGCGTGTTTGACTTGGAACAATTTTGGGATGGGTGACCTTATGAGAAGTTTCTCGAAAAGTGTGTGGGTGAGAACAAAACACGCTGAAAATACTCATGTTGGTTTGTGGGGTTAGTCAGCAAATACTTAAAGTCGTTTGAGATGTTGCATAGAATCTCTAACAACCACACGACCTCACAAAATTGTCACACGCATGCTTGCCTTGCAACACTTCACACCACAAATCCTTGGCACCTGAAGAGACAATATGCCAAACTTAAATAAGGAAAAATCGGTGACTCATTTAAAAAGTCCGATCAAATTTAATGTGGTTTATTTTGAATCGATTTTTAGATATTCAAATTACAAATTATAATTTTCCATTAATAGTAATATTATAAAAATATGAAGAGGTATACAAGCTAAGTTGTTTTTATTTTGTCACGAAAAAAAATCATGTTGCATGTCCCCGTGAACTTGAACTTAGCTCAGTTGATAGGGAAATTTAATAATATATGCAGGGACCGAAGTTCGAACACCAACACTCGACTAATTCTCCTTAAAATAGAGAATTTCTAGCCACTAAACTACTTAAAAAAAAATCATGTTGCATTAAGAAATAAGACATCCAAGCTATAATTTATTCAACTATATGAAGAGATATGTTATATCAAACTAAAAAATTATAGCAAATATTCACAAACTATCAATAAACTGATCACATTTCTCACTTCAGCGGAATACATGGTAAATTCTAAATTGGTGGGGTGCATGGAAGTTGTTAGCGAAAGCTCAACCCTCTAAAGTACTCGTGTTTCATTTTTTTTGCATTATATAGGTTTGTTCTTATATGAAAACAACTTCAAAGTTAACAATAAATTAACTAGCTCAGTTGGTAGGACAATGCATTATTATACGTAGGGCCGGAGTTTGAATCCCGGACACCCTACTTATTCACATTATAAGGTGAATTCTAGCCACTAGGTTACCTGACAAAAAAACAGATTAATTACTTTTACGTCGAATATTTTTATCGACAAGATTGCACCTCTAATCCAATTATTTATCAAATTTCAAACTAAACATATGCCTAAGTTATAGGAAATCTGAAGACTAACAATATTTTAGTTGAACACTTCTTTTCTACAAATTTTCTCATAGCAATCTAAAGTTTTTTTTTTCAAGTATAAATTTAAATTTAAAAACAAAACAAAATATCAATATAAAGAAATACAACAGAAAAATGCAGTTAGGGCACATAGTGCCGTTTTTTCATTTAGGGCGTGTAGTGTCCATCTTTCTTCTAGTGTCCGTCTCTAATAGTAAAAAAATAAAGTTTTTAAGATATCAATAATAAAGATGTTCACATTGTAAAAAAAAACATGTATTAAATGTGTTCACGTTGAACTTTACGAGCATATTTATAAGATATATATTTTTCTATTGTTTTTTTAATATGGTGTTCGCAATATACAAATTATCTTTTTTTTTTTACCTTAAAATTGATTAAGAAATTAAAAGAAATCTGATATTGAAACGAAAAAAAAATTGATATTAATATTATGCAATTTTATTTAACATGAAAATTTAAAGTAAAGAGAATATGTCACACTGTAAGATACATGATCAATACCAAAAAGAAAAAGAAAAAGAAGAAAGATATATGATCACATGTCACGATTATAAGAGAGATACATTTTTTTTTAAGCGAAGAGATATATGGTTCAAGAAAAAATTCTAAAAAGGTACTTGGTTAATAAAAAGCAAACTAGGTCCCCTCAAAAAGAAAAAAAAAATCAAACTAGGTATAAAAATAACCTCACTTTTTCAATTACATATATTGATTAAAAGGTTAAAAGAAATCTGATATTATAAGATTTTGGTTTATATTCTTTCAAAAAAAAAAAGATTTTTGTTTATATGAAAACTTAAAATAAGTATCACATTTATGAGGGGAATGTGTCGCAATATACGAGATAGATACATGATCGCAAGTCACAACTAATTTGTCACAAAATAAAGGCATGTGATTAATTTGTTTATATTTGAAATTTTTTACTTAACAGGTATACAAATTTTATCAACAAAAAAAAATTATATCACTTTTTTTTAGAAGGAATTTTATATCAATTTTTTTTACCTTGATTAAGAAATAAAAAAGAATATAATATACCAACATAGTATGAAAAATAATATAATATACCAAGATAGTATGACACCATACTTGAGACCTTTAAAATTATTATTATTTTTTTTTCAAAAAAAAAAATAATTTGGTCCATGATTTGACTGCCTACTCGCATATGAAAAATATTTATTGGAAGATTTCAATCCCTTATATCATCTTTAACAATAGTAAAACGATTCTATTGTATACAATAGAATCTTTTTACTGTTGTTAAAGATGATATAAATGATATATTGAAATCTTGCAATAAATATTTAACATCCCTTTAACCATCTTTGACCATCTACAATTGTTCTTCAACCATCTTTATTGAAAGATTTCAATCCCTTATATCATCTACAATGGAGTCCTTCTACTGTTTGAACAATTGTTCTTTAACATGGACTTCATTTTTAATTGTTCTTTAAGCTGTCCCAAAATAATTATTTAAATAACATGTCTCGTAAATTTTTTCAAGGACACTCATTTGATTTTCTTTTTGAGGGAACGATACCCATTTGATAAATATTCTTTATTGGATTGGAACATATAAATGCTTAGAAAAAGTCACAACATATATTTATAATATTTTTTCCTTCAAACACCTTTTTATTTTATTTTATGTTTTTTATATAATAAAAAGCTAATACACGCCTTGACCAAAAAAAGAGAGAGCTAATACACGTATTATTATAAATAAAAAACTATTTCTTAAAAATATATTATTATAAATAATAATTTTGACCAAACTTTTATTATAAATAAAAAACTATTTCTTAAAAAATTATTATTATAAATAATAATTTTGACCAAACTTTATTTGTCAAAATACAATGAATTATTTGTGTTTTGTGAATGACTAGTGTTTTTTTTAACCAATATCTTCTGCACAAAACTGCCGTGGTTAATTTATCAATGACAGAGTGCATATCCAAAAATGAATTCGAGCCCAAGATCTCTGATTAAATTGAAAAAATCAATTATTTTCTCATCCAAGTGTTTTTAGACAATGACAGGTGTATTACGACATATTATTAATTATATTAATTATATACAAAATATAATTAATTAGTCATTTAAATTAATTATTTTCACGTTAGTGTAACTTATTCCAAATTTGGATAAACGAATAGACTTGTAATAGATGATCAACATTCACCGTAAAATTTAGTTGAATCTCTATAACATATATCAAATAGTTGACTATAATTATTGAGACACAACCTAATTATTGTTGTAACTATTCAAATTATTGTCGAATTGCAGTGTCTTTATGTCCAAATAATACAACTCAATTTATTTTTTTGGGTTACCATGTTATAAGTAAAAAAAATAAAAATCATGCTTAGTAATGACTGATTTCCGTCAAAAAACCTATGAATCACACAATACGAGTTCTTATGCATAAATTGAATTTTTTTCACACGCAAGAGTCAAAAATCAAACTCATAATCATCCTCATCATTGTAACCAAAAAATACTTAAAGTAACCAAAAAAAACCATAATCATTAAGTCCATATCTCTTTAT
>Ga0228710_1011089_pt1 | contig 11780 bp, 6 predicted proteins | sample MedpolnodulmetaG_FD_177995 | JGI IMG/M metagenome (GOLD analysis project Ga0228710, IMG submission 177995) | Root nodule microbial communities from Medicago polymorpha collected in Santa Monica, California, United States - pink nodules | ecosystem: Host-associated > Plants > Roots > Nodule... | reverse complement strand
AAAACACTTTTTTTATAAAAAAAAAAAAACTAAAACACTTATTCCCCTTATAAAAAACTAAAATTAAATTTTACCATCAAAACTAGAGGATGCGATGTCATAAATTTCACCATATCAAGAATAGATCCTAATTAAATTATTTCTAAATTTCTATATGGACGAAATGCATGTTAGCCATATATTGAATGAATGAATACATTCCTTCATTCTTTTACCAGGAGGAACCAATCTAAGGAATTTAAATACACGAATCAAGCTAATAAAGGACATCACACAACTAATATAACAAATCAAAAAGAATAATGCTAAACTTCCCGAGGAAATTAATCCCGACAGCACGAGGTGAAATATGTGTATTAAAAATGAAAGCTGATACCAACCGTTTTTTCCACCAAGCTGGAGTTGAAATTTTGACTCTCCTGTACCAAGAAGACATGTGTTAATTCTCGAAAAATTCGGGACAAATCTGTCGGCTTGATATAGCAGTGTTCAATCAAAAAAGAGATATTGAAAATAGATTCATTAAGACGACAATCCATTGCAAATTATTGTCCATGTAATGTAATTTCACTACGTACCAAGTTAACCTTTGTTTTGTTGGTAATCTATCATTGAAAAACTCAATGCAAAGAAACAAACTTTTAAAGGCACGAACAATCTATCCTTTTATTAAAAAACCAGTTGTTTTTTTACCTTTATATAATCCTTTGTTATGGAATACTTGGTTGATGTTGTATTTGATGATGCATTATATGTAAGATCATAAAAGAGCACATAACATCACATAGCAAGTTTGTCCTCGTGAGCTTAACTCAGTTGGTAAGGACAATACATAATATATGTAAGGTCTGAGGTTCAAATCTCGGCCATCACCGAAAAATATCATATAGCAAGCTTAAAATTTATTTAATCATATATTAGTACCTTCATAAAGGACTGTCTAATAACCAGCAGCTTATTTCCTGGTTGTTGATGATTCAAAATGCTTAATTAATTTCTACACACATTAATAATATAACAATATAATATTAGCAGTTTTTTTTAACATCGAAGTGACATATATATCAACGCCTTACAACGTAACATAGGAGACTTTTAAGACCACAAGCAAGCGTACTGAGGTAATAACTAGAGCATGGTGTTAGATAGATCCATGGGATATGAATTGCTGAGAACATTATCCATGTAATAATGTGGATGACTTGGATCCATCACCACAAACTGCATGTCCTCTGAAGGCTTCCAATGCCGTTTCCTTTGATTAATAAACCAGTTGTTTATTTGCTTCTGATCAAGACCTGTTGATTCTGCTAGAGCCAGCTTCTGTGATTCCTGATATTCATAAATAATAGTAGTACATTTGAATTGTATGAGACAACTTAATATCAATTTGTCTTCATGCTAGTTATTATAAAGTAAAATTCTTACCTTCAAAAAAAGAAAAATTTGACATGTTTCTATGGATAGGGTTTCGGATTACGTGTGAAGTCAAGTCACACAATTGACCACATTAATGACCGTTGGATCAAAATCGAAGGGTCCAAAATGTCAATACAGATTTTTAAATTCAATCGTCTTATTTTGATCCAACGACCTTGGATGTGGTGTGACTGCACGGGATTATGACTGCTCAACAGCCCGAATCCAATTTACACATTTGATTTTATTCGTGCGATCTGAACCGTCGGATCAATGTCAAACAACTCACATTTTGACTTTAAAAAATCAGTCTTGAAATAGTAATGCATGTTCGGCTCCGCGTGATTTGAAAAACCATGGTGGTTCATTGTGATTTTGTAAAAGCAACGCATTGGAGCTACAAAAAAATGACGGTGTCCGCATAATTTTATCAAATCACTCTTGAATCCAAACATACACCAAGTCGAAACATGAGTTGTCATTATCTTTGATTAATTTATTAAAATCCGTAACTAGGTGATTGCATACGAAATGAAAGAAACCAAAAATTAACTAGCAATATTGCGGCAAGAGATTAAGAAAAAGGACTCAAATTTTTAAAGATGGTGCTTACAGATGGGTAAGGCCATTTGTAATGTCTGCTCCACCATTCCAGCAATTGTTGCCTTGCCTCTTTTGGTAGCTTTCCTTTTTTCCTTTTCTTCATAAATTCTTGCTTCAGACTGCCCAAGTATCCACTGTACTTTCTCAAAAGCTGACCCTTTAACTCTCTGTCTTCTGCTTGAGGATCTATCATATTGTTGTATAGATCAACATGATCTTCTTCAGATGATCCATTCCTATCTCCACCTTCACTACAAGCTGTTCATAAATATGAATCAAATCAATTATGATGATCACAAATAATATAAAAATTAGAAGTATATTTTGAATATATGAAAAAACAAAAGGTTGTATTCAAAAAAACATAGTATTGCATATCCCAAGACCTACGCTTCAAACCGATTTGCAAAGTGATGATTCCATGTTCTATGTTATGACATTTCTAAGCAATGTGAGACTTGAGCTTTTAGCCAATAATAATAGTTGCTACCAGAAAATACAATCTATAGTCATCATTAGAATAAATATAGAAAACAACATGAAGAAAAAAAAAAAAAAAAAAAAAAAGGTTATGTTATGTATTAACAATGTGGAGTGAAATCGAAATGGTTAGGATATTTTGACCATGAATTTGTGTATATTTTTGGACCAAAGTCACTAATTTGGCATTCAGTTATTTGGGAAGTATTTCATGGAGACAGTAGCCTTTTCTATGAGTGGTGTTTAGGTCATATGAATTACATCCTTAGGTCCTCGGGTTGGGGGTACCCCTTGTAATTAGCTTGTCCTCGAGTTGTATCCGGGCCGAGTACCCCTTGTACTACTATTTTTAATTGGAACTCTTAGATGTTTACATAAAAAGTAAACCTCCACAATACTATTTCAACTAGCTGAAACTATAGCATATATGTTGGATTTAAATGCCAAGCTAAACTACAACATTATTGTTTGGGACAAATTTTGATATCACAAGGGCGAATTCTAATTAAATAAAGGATAAAAGTACAATCTTCAATCATTGGAAATCATTGATTCACCATATTAAGGTTAACATTTGAACTAGGTGTATAGGATAAAGAGCCCGGAGGGCACATTATTTATCTACACATCCATTATTTCCAAGGCTCCATGCATCTAAACCCTGAGATAGACACGCCTTTTCCTTCAAACAAGACAAAGTTAAAGATGATAAAGTTTATTCTTCGTGAAGGTATACTTCACCAACTTATCAAGGGCAACATAATCCATATACACAGAGACCCTAGTCAAGCCTAGATGCAGATATTAAAACTAGGGGAAACCTATTATCGTAGGGATAAATATGGTGCAGTATATTATATTACTTCAAACATAATCAAAGGCCATTGTTATTAATTATTAGAAGTAACACAAGTAATCTTAATGAGGTTTTCAGATGCCGAAGCGAAAGAAAAACGCATAGCTTGACTAAATGGAAAAAACTCAAGATGAAGATTGATCGATTTTCTTTATAAAATGGACTCCCGTTACCTTACAAACTTGGATTTAGTTCGGCCCAAAACTTGAGATAATCTTTTTATATAGGAGTTTAACAAAATTAAAACATCAAAAATAGATAAGGAAGAATCTAGTTTTTTAGGAAATTATATTTTTAAGGGTAAGACAGTACATTACTACAAGGAGACTACAATAATTGAAAAACCAGCATTACGATGATATACTACAAAAATAGAGGGGAACATGAACATAAAGATCAGTAACATTGAATTGATAAATTTGGATCAATATGTGGAAAGTTACTACTATATACTTCTTTTGGCCCATACATAGTTTGAAGCTTGAAAATAGTGATCCACTAAAAGCTTGGTCATGTTTATATCCAGTGCATTATGTGATAAGGTTCTACTTATTTTCATCATAGTCATTAACTCTAGCAGCAAAGTTTGACTCAAATTCAATTGTAGTCTTCATTCAATATAGATGCCACATTTTTTTCTTAAGCACCAACAATGATTATAACATGTGGTAGAAATGCAACATAGAAAAATGCATGCAGGACAATGTATATCCATTTTTAGTTAAAGACAAGCAAACAAGTTTCTTTAACAAATATAATCAACAAACAAACATAATTTTAACAAGCATTATAATATGCATTTATACCTGCAGACACAAAAATATACATAATGATGACAACACATATAATCACACTAGCTATATGAAATAATACAAATAATAAAATATTCCAACTATAGGGAGTAGTGTTTACACGGAACCTTGATGAGACAAATGAGAAAAAGAAGCAAGAGAACAAATCAATCAAATTCATCATTATTCTTAAGGACCTACTAACACATCATAGCTTAATCTCTTTTTTAGGTTATTAATCAAATCCAATTAACTTTACAAGATTTTTTTTCATGTTAATTGATCCATATCATAAATCTAAAATCCACTTTGCACTTGTCCCAAGGAAAGTACTTCATCTCTTTGGAGCTACGCTACTATCTGCATTTTGCATTCCAATTTGGAAAGAAACTTGTGAGTATATACCTCGCAATTACCACTTCTGGGAACAAGTGCAGAAGAAACCCTAATTCATTGGTTATTATTTACAAAACCTAAATTCACCCACCAATCTTCCTGTTCCGAAGTCCTCCAAATTTTGGATTCATTACAAAGTAGATTCTTTAATAATGTTAATATATTAAGAACGCTACAAAAGCCAGTGAAATCTGAGAGTTTCTGTGACCTCATCAAAAGGGAAATTTTAAGAAAAAGCTATATATGTGATGATGCAAGTCTTATAGTTCCCATAAAAACAATACTATCAAGCGCACACACACACAAGAAACGACGAATTAACAAGATACCTATATAGTTAAGTTCCTTCAATGCATCAACACCAATGAAATATTTATGTACTACTACACATCACCATCTACCTTTATTTTTAGACAAAAACGCATGAGTTAAGGGCACCTTTGGTATCAAGTTTTTGGAACTCACTAATTTAGGTAAAGATGATTAAAAAGAGTACAAGCTAGAAATATAAAATATCAATGAGAAAGACTAATTAAGAATTTTTTTATAAGAAAAGCTGCAAAGAAAAAGTAGATCTTGTCATTAACTTCAATTTAATTTAATTAATTAATAATCAAACACTTTTACATACTAACAAAATTAACAAACTCTTCCAAACATAGACATGCATGGATACATTCTCAATTAAGTAAACAACAACAAATATCAAGCAATCAAGATTATGATTTAAAATCTGAATAATATTTTCAAGAGAGAGGGGTTATTATCACCAATATTATCTGAAGAAGAAACTGTAAGATTTTTGAACTGGACTTCAATCCTTTGAAGAAAAAGCATAGCTTCCTTTAAGGGTTTGGAAAGTTCTTGCTCATACTTGATAAGCATCTCACAGTAAGCTTCCATGAACTGATCTAGAGCTGGATCTTCACCTAAACAACCTGATCCAACTGCATCTCCACCCATTCTCACTGCAGTTGCACATGCTTCTTCTAACCTTGCCACCACTTCACTAGGTGCTCCAACCTAAAAACATAACCAAACTAAAATAATTTCCATGAAGTAAAAAAATTATGAAAAAATAGTCATGACATGAAGTGTCTTTATCATCTATGCTTAAAAGGGTTTTGACTTACAATAATATACATGGTAGTTTGTCAATATTAGTAATAAATGGAAATGAAAACAAAAGGCCACAGTTTCAAAGTACAATTATACAACACAGCTCATCAGATCCAAACTTGTCAAACAAAAAAAGTACAAAGAAATTAATTACACACACATCGTTTTCAAAATAATTATCTTCTTTTTTTACTTCCTTTTTTTTTTGTTCTGACCTTTTGACAGTTGATGTAGGCTTCCAAGAGACGGTGATAGTGAGGATGAGCCATGATCTTGGATTTGACAGAAGAAGAAGAGGAAGAAGAGCTTCCATGGTTGTTGATGTTGTCCATGAAATAGTAACCTAAACCAGGAGTGTTTTGATGGTTATTTTGAAGCATGATAGAAGAGGTGTTGTTATTACAGTTGGTGTAGTGATTGTTATTATTGTTAGTGGAATTAGGGATAGGAAGGAAAAGACCGCTTGTGTTGTTTGCATTAGTATTGTTGTTGTTGTTGGAATTTATTGGATGATGAGCATTATGATGAGATGAAGTGACTAAAGGCATCATCATCATTGGAGGACATAGCCCACCACTGTTTTCTCCAAAAGCACCCATCACATAAGAAGAACTTCCATTAGAACTACCCTCCATTGAATTAATACTCACTTGACCACAACACTTCCTTTTTAATACCCTTTTTGCCTTCTAGGTCAGATTTTTCTTTCTCTTTCTCTCTCTCACTTTGCTTATGAGAATGATATTAATATTGAAGATGTTTTTGTTTCACACAAGGGTCACCCGCCCGGGTTTTATGGTAAAAAAGTAACAGGCTTTTTTACAGAAAAACATAAATAGTGATAGTGTTTTATGGTGGCTATGTTGTATAGTTACAGTCAGTTACATGAAGAAGTAGTGAAGAGGTTTTTTGGCTTCTTCTACTACTGGCAAAAGCCTGCACAGATTTCCTTTGGAAAATGAGTGTTAATCTCTCTTTCCACACATTTTCAGCATTTAATGAATACTAATAGTAATGAAATGAATCTCTCTTTGTCTCTCTAGCTAGTGGATAATACAAGGTTTTTTATGAAGGAGTGAGAAAGCAGTAGAGTGCACGCGGGGTATGTAGAGAGAGAGAGAGAGAGAGATGAAGGTTGAGTTACAGAAGAAGGGTTAGTGTGAAGCATTGGTGCCAAAAAAAGGTTTTACCTTCCCAATGAAAACTCTACCTTCCTTTTTCTGCACTGCCACTGATACCCCTGCCATACAAAAGCAGTGGAGTGAGAGACAAGAGAACAAGCAAGTTTTTTTTCTTTCTTTTGTTTTGGAGAGAGGTAATAAATAGTGAGCTAGGAACGATCAAATCGAGGAGGAGAAAACAAGTTACCTACTACTACTATGCTGATGATGATGAATATATTGGGGAAGATAGGCTCATAGGGCACGGAATCAATCCTTCTCTCTAATTCTATCTCCCTCACTCACTCACTCACTCTATTCTTTCTTGCATCATTTCTTATTTTATTACTATTTATTATACAAGTACAATCTAATGTATAATAACATCCATTTTTTATAATTTTTTAAAAGTAATAACATTTAATCATTCCAACCCAATGCCTCAAAAAGATCTTAAACAGAATTCTTTAATCATTTATCGATAATTTTATATCAATTAAAAAAATATATATCTCATTAAAGATTGAAGGTCTACGTTGAAAGCTTATTCCTATTAAATACTAAAATATTTTTTCCAAATTAAAATACCTAATAGATATAAAATTTAAAATGAGAGATCCCCGTAGAAGATGCTCTAAGGTTAAACACACCCAAAGTAAAAACTTTTTTTAAGGATTTTGTTATAAATGTCTTTTATGGCACTCAAAGATTTCAAATAAACAAGTTACCCTAATGTGCTATTTATATTAAGAAAAATTAAATATTTTAATTTTCAATGGATCGGTATTTGTGTCTATATATATATATATAAGTTACTCTCTCTCATTTTAAGTGAGTCTTTTATTCATTTCACACATATTAAAAAAAAATGTATAAGTGAAAGAGAGAAAAAATGGTTTTGAGTATCTTGCAAAGTATTGGTACATTCCTTATTATCATAAATGCAAAATAAAATATATTAAATTGTGAGTGGTGAAAGTAATATTAATTAAAGTTATAATTGATAAAAAGTAATTATTATTGTATTGAAAAATGAAATGAGTCAATTTGTTTATATCAATATTTTTTTTGCAAATACCTCATTTTTTATGAGATAGAGGGAGAACTATTTTAAACTTTTTAAAAGTGTATTTAAGACACTCATTAACATTTTCTATTTTTTAATAACTAAACCTGTCTTGCTAACTTGTGCAATGATGCACATGTTAACAAATTCAAAAGGAGTAACTTTAATTTGCATTTGGAAATTAATATTTTGACTTTTAAAACCTATGTTTCTATTCTTAAAAAAAAATACATCTATTTCTATAATAAGATCTTGGCTTAATTGATTATCCTATCTCTTAAAAAAAAATTTAAAGTAGTCCTATAACTATAAAATATTTTAATTTGGTCCTTATGTCTTTTGTCGTTATTTCTTTTGTTCCTCTCCGTTAGTTTTTAATATCAAATGTCTAATGTAAATCATATTTAAAGGTGTTCCTTCGTAGACCTTATTAAACTTTTAATTTTAACCATTTGGTTTTATTTCTTTGAAAGAGGATCGTTAAATCATGTAGAGTCTATACTTTATTGTGAACCACTAACACCTAATATGTTTTCCCTTTTCTCATCTCTTCATGATCTTCAGCAACAACTTCGTCAATAAAATCCATAAATTCCCCAAAATTAAAAAAAATTAAACCTACTATTTAATCACCACACAACCATCAACAACATACAATTTAGCCTTCATTCACCAAAATCAACAATTTAACTTTCATTCAACCATCTCAACCCCTTGTTTCAATTCATAACAACATCACCACCATCAATTTACTCATCAAATGGCAAAACTCAAATTGATTAAAACTCAAAGCTAACAAAGTCTTTGGTGAAACTCAAATTGAAAAAATGAAATTTCAAAATTCTTTAATCAATTTGCAAGAACTTCACTTTCATCCCCAAGTTGCAAAACTCACGTTTAATTCCATTTGCAAAACACATCATCATTAATTCGAAATTTTGTGATACAGGGAACCCATATGCAAAATGCAAAATTCATCTATTTGCAATCTGAAATTCGAAATTACAAAACCCAGATTTGAAATGCAAAACTCATTGTTTAATTCATTTTGCAAAATTCGTTGAATTGCAAAACTCATATTCTAATGATTCGAAATGAAAAACACATAGATTGGGGATAGGTCCAACATTCATTATTTGCGGAGAGGGAAAATTTCTAATGAATCTAGGTTTTATTTGTGAAGTTGAATATGTGGAAGCCGTGAATTCATGATGTTGAAGGGATGAACTGATGTTGAATATGGATTTTATTTGATGGTTAAATGTTGATAATTAAACGTTGAAAAAAAAATGAATCTAGGTTTTTTTTAGTGTTGCTGCATGTGAGAGAGAGATAAAAGGTGTGGAGGTGAGTGATAAATTGGTTTTCTTCTTTTAGGTATAAAATTGATTATTTAAGGTTTTCTTTTCGATTTTTATTTTTGTTATAAATATTGATGAAGATGAAGAAAAACAAAAAAGATTAGGCATTGGTGGTTCACCATTGTATACAATAGAACTGCAATCGAATGATTGAAATCATATAAAAAATTATACGTTAAAAAACTAATGTAATTAATAACTTGACATACAACTCTAATCAACAGTGTAACTTTTCTTTAAAAAAAACACCAAAAACCAATCTGAGTTAGGATAAAAATAGAAAAATCAAGTCTAAATCACTAGCTTATGTGTAACACTAAACTATATGAGAAATAACATTTGTAGAACTATTTTAATTAAGATAGTTTGTGTGTGTGTGTATATATATATTATTTTTGTGCCAAAAAATTAGAAAATTATGATAACTTTTGAATTGTCTTATCTACAAGAGACTCGGCGAGAGAAAACGCAGATCCGAGTCCAAACATGGCGAGATCGGATTGAAGAAGGAGAAAAGGAAAAAAAAATTGTTGAAGAAGAAGAAAAGAAAAAAAAAACGTTTTTAATAGTGAAGCAAGAACCGCTGGTCAAGAAGGATCTGAGAATGTTGGAGGAATGGGTTGAAGAAGAAGAAAAGAAGAAGAAAAAATGATGTTTTGCAAAAGTAAGAAAAATAAATAAAGTTTTGGGGAAAGAAGTGCAAGAACATTATTCCCCCTTTTCTTTATCTGTTTTTTAATTAAATTTAATTGAAATATAGTTTATTTCACTTAAATAAGGTTTTCTATTTTTTAAAAACTAAAAATGATTTTTTAAATTAAAAAATCAATTTTTAATTTATCAAAGCCATGTCAGATGCCATGTGGCCACTAATGCACACTAAGCGTGTGCCACGTCAACATCATGATGACAGAAGACCGTTTCAATGGGCCTAGGGGCTTTTTTAAAAAACAAATTTTTTTATAGGGATGAATTTTTTTAAAATAAATACCAGGGACCAAAACTCAAACTCGTCATATTTGCAGGGACCAAAAACATATTTTAACCATATTTTTATGAGTTTACTCGAGATGCATTGTCAATGGAAAACATATTTACACCAACATCCAACAAAAGTTCAAGATATTGTCACGCAAGTTCACTCTGTAACTGAATTAAAAGTAATTTAAAAATACTAAATTTGTACTGAACGTCTATGCAAAGGCTAGTTCTCACACTAAGTGCAGGACCCGGCCAAGTGCACAAGGCATTTGACACACGGCCTCAAATTAAGAGGGGTCTCAAAATTTGAAAAAATAGTAAAATCATCTATTGAGAAAATTTGTCACTAAATGTCATTTTTCGTAGGTAAAAGACAGAAAGACAGCAATTTTGTTGTCAATTATAGGTTGTCCATAAACAAATGTTTATTTGTTTATAAGTAAAAGTCATATTTGAACTATTGCTCATATATTTAATTACAACTTAGTTTTCTATCCTAAGTAGTGTTAGATTTTTTTTTTCAATTCTTTTCAAATGAAACTTGTCAAGAATATTATAGCAGGGTCTCTAAATTATAGGGACGGACTTGACTAAGTATATGTCGCAAAAAAATTCTGTTTTTATTAGCTTATAGTCAGTGGTGGAGCCAATTTTATTTTATTTTTTATGGAGGAGCCATATTTTTAAGATAAAAATATATATTGTGACAAAAATAATTACAATTAAAGTTGTAATCAAGTGGTTTGTTTGTTTTTATGTTGCTCCCCTAACCATGGTTCGATACTTGCATTTTACAATGTTTTCATTGCATTTTTTGTTTAAAAATACAAGGCAAAGCTAAATGAGCAAAGAAAGATGAGACACTTAACCGTTTTGCTAGAGTATAAAGATATGATTTGTAATGCAAACGTTATATATATATATCTGTTAAAAATGATTTTTTTTTAAACTTTGGGAGGCTATGACCTCTGTACTACCCTGGCCCCGCCTCTCCTTATAGTATTTTTATATTTACTAAGAAGGATGGTTTTTTTTTTTAAAGGACCAAGAAGAATAGTTATTAAATTCATTTACGTATAACATTTATTTTTTTGCCTCCCCTCATTTTTTTTCACTGAATTCTTTGTTTACAATATATTAAAATAAAATAATTAGAACGAACATTAAAATAAAATAACTAGAACGTACATAGTGTTGATAGAATTGGCTACATAAATCTACAAGTGAAAAGAATTTGGAAGAGTAAAAAGAGATAGATTTTTTTTAAAAGAGTAAAAAAAATAGATTTTTTTTTTTTAGGAAAAAGTAAAAAACATAGATGTTACGTTGTCTTTTCGAGAATTAATGTCATATCAATTCTTTTTCTATTTTTTTTTTTTAAAGTAATGTCTTATCAATTCTCAATGGCCTAAATTTTGAAGATATTTTGAAGCACCTACTACAATAGACACTCTATAAATTAATAATGTCAGGACTGGAGAAATTTATTAATTTAGAGAGTTATTAATTTATCGATAAATTAATAATTATTAATTTAAAGAGTTTTTA
>Ga0228710_1011085_pt1 | contig 11783 bp, 4 predicted proteins | sample MedpolnodulmetaG_FD_177995 | JGI IMG/M metagenome (GOLD analysis project Ga0228710, IMG submission 177995) | Root nodule microbial communities from Medicago polymorpha collected in Santa Monica, California, United States - pink nodules | ecosystem: Host-associated > Plants > Roots > Nodule... | reverse complement strand
TTGGATGAGTTTGGAGAAATTCTTAATGAAGTTCGAAGAGGGATGATCTATAGACGTAGGCGTTGGGGTGGTCATGCCACCCGATAGATTTTTGTTGTTAATGTCACATTTGAAAATTTTCTATTTTTAATTTTTGTTTGAATATTTTGATATAGCTAATGGATATGATGCTACTTTATTTAATCTATGTATGTTTAATTTGTCTTATTTTATATGCTTCCCATAAATATTTTGTTTATAATTTGTTTTAATGCATGTTTGAATTAAACTTTATAATTATATGCTTCCCTTAAATATTTTGTTTATAATTTGTTTTGATGCATGTTTGAATTAAACTTATTCCTCAATTTACAAAAGAAAAAAGTAATCAGCTAATAACATAGATTTTGTTTCAATGGAGACACATTTCAGATTATATAATCAGAACTGTATATTACAAGTTCAGATAATATAATCAAAATGTGTCTATTTATACAATGAAATTCGTATTTGATCTGGTGGGTTTGACACATTTTGAATTATGATTTTCGAACTATTATGATGGTTTTCGGATTATATTTTTCGAATCGTATATTTACAAGTTTTAAACAAACCTAAGCAAAGTTCTATTATAATTTCCTTGAATTTGGTAGTTTTATCCATATTTTCAAATATGGATAAAATATGTTAAAAGAGAGTAAGATGGAAATAGAAATAGTCATTCATGTATACAATCATCTTTGTATTTTGGTTTTCCATAAATTTTCCTTTTCTGTATGACTTGTAAAGTGCTAAACACTAAATTGTGGTGCCAAATACCTAGTATCGATGATTTTTTTTTTTGTGGTGGCTGGGGTTTGAACCCCGGACCTTGCATATATTATGCATTGTCCATACCAACTGAGCTAAGCTCACGAGGACAAGCTCATGATGATTAAACAAACCATGTATGTCTTTGTAATAGCCCGTTTTTCGCTAGATTTATTTTGGTAATTATTTATGTGTGTTTATATGTGCCTATATGTAATTAATTGCCTCTGTGTGTATTTTGGGTTAGGATTAGTGGATTTCGGTGTTAGAAGGGCATTATAGTCATTTTTGTGAGCAAAGGTAAATTAGTAATTTCATGGCGAGGGTTAACTTTACTGTTTCAAGTGAGAACCATTATTTTTACCAAGTTACTATTCGGTAGTGGTAATTAGTTTTGAACCGGTAATTATTCGATAACATTTAACCGTTAGTGGATAGAAACTTTGGGAGTTAGTTTATAAGTGTTGTGAGCTCATTAAGACATTAAGAGGGTTAGGCCCAATTGTGTAGAAACTATATAAGCATTAGTCATTAAAGAAAATAGGGTTACACAATCATTTCATAAGTTTTGAGAGAGGTAGAGAGAGAAGGTACTAGAAGAAAAGAAAAGGGTTTTGAAGAGAGAAAAACAAGGAGTGCAAGAAGAGGGTAGAGAATCAAGGGATTGGAGCTAAAGTGAAGCCTTAGCTTAGAATTGTGAAGATTTGAGGTAAGGGAGTTAGATTTCAATCATAATCTCTTAGTTTAATTTCTTCTCTAGTTCTTTGCATAAGTGCTTATTTGAATAAGTGATTATTGTGAACTTAATTGTTGAAATTTGTGCTCTAGTTTTAGTGATATGTTTGAGGATATGAAATTTTTCATAATTGAATTGTTGACGATGAAATTGCATGTTCATAATATGTGAAAATGGGTATATTGTGAATTGTGCTCTAATTGTTGAAATGTGCTATGTTGTTGTTGATTTGTGGTGAGATTCATGTTTAATTGATGTTGTTGTTGTTATGAGATATTGTTGTTGATGATTCATAACTTGGGTGTTCATAATCATGGGTTTGTGGAGTGAATTAAGTTGTTGTTGATGGTTTTCGTGAAAATGGGTTGATTTGGTGAATCATGTTGAAATGACATTTGTTTTCATGTTTAATGTGTTTTTGAAAGCCCTTTTGAGTTCATGAACCTGTAAACAATCTTTGGAAACATATTTGGGTGTTGGGAGATCAAAATTGGGGATTTTGGGTGAAAAAGGGGAAGAACCCGAGAGTTTTTGTGCAGAACTGATGATTGTACGCTTAAGCGTGCTCCCAAGCGTGCTCCAAGCGTACAGCCACTGTTAGCTACTGGAACCTGTACGCTTAAGCGTACTGGTGGACGCTTAAGCGTACAAGCCCAGTTTCAGCACCTTTTGATTTTTGTTCCGGGCTTTCGGGGACCAATCTGAGCTTTGTAAAACACTTCTTTCAACTTGTTTAAACACTGTTTATACTCCTAAACCTACTGGAACATGATTAACCTACTCAAACTTGGAATTTTCTAAATGGTTTGAAACTTGAACTTTTCGCATTTTCGGATTTTGTCAGAAAGTGAATTTTTGAGAGCGAAGATGATTACATGGTTAGTCTACAGTTCTTATGGACTTAGGCAAAGCATGTAAAATTAATGCAATGTCTTAATCACTTAAAATTGGTTTTTGTATGATATCGTGGGATACTTGAATTTAAGATTTCTCATACGGATTTAGTCCAAACTTGGAACTAATGCTTAATAGTTTACAAGTAGGCTACGTTCAGGCTTATAGGACTAATTAAAATTGAATTGTAAGTTTTCAAACTTGAACAAGTTAGTTTGCTTTGAAAAAAATGCCAATGTTAGTCGTTTTTGCAACTTGATACAAACTTTGCAAAACTTTGAAATCTAATTGAGTTGGCCTATGAGACGTTGGTGTATACACTACTGCACTCATATGTGATTTGTGTATATACTTAGTTGAGGTTCCCAAATTTGCTTGCTTTGTTTTGTCGGATAACTTGGAAAATGGTAAAATGATACGAACTTGTCGTAACTTTGTGATTCGTTGATTTTGTTGTAGTTAGCCGGTGAAACACACATGTATACCCTACTGCACTCATATGTGGTCTAGGCGTATACATAGTTGAGGCATTGGATCTTGTTTGCTTGGTCTTGATTTATTTGTTTCAATTATTTTAAAGTTGTAAAATGAGAGACAAACTTTGTCGAAAATAATCTTTAAGACCAAATACTTGGCAAATCTTTTGTGGATAGTTTGATATGATTATATGAAGATCTGTGAATGATTGCTAGGTGTTGAATATGATGTTTATCATAGTGTGATGTATTTTCTCCTCACTTGAATTATGAGAAATAGTATAATGTTGTTGAATTATATGATAAAGTCGATGTTGGTGAATACATATATGTTGATTGATTGTGATATTGTTGGTGAATGCATATATGTTAATTGATTATGATATTGTCGGTGAATGAATATATGTTAAGTAATGATGATGTTGTTGGTGATTGCATATATGCTAAATGAATGATGACAATGTGGTGATGACTCTTAATTGAATTATGACTTGATTGATTGTGTGGACGTAAATACTTGATAATGCAATTGTTGTTGAAGTCGATCAATATAGATGGAGGTTATCCTTTATATCCTTGTTGAATATTTATGAGGTGATTTTGTATTGTCGAGTCTTTGTTTGTATGTCCATGCATCATAGTCATGTTGAGTCTTGATGTTGTAAAAGAGGGTTACTCTTTTACTTCGGTGATAATGTAAGACGGATGTGAAAGCTTACATATGATATTTTTGTTGCATCATGGGTGACAACCTTGAGGTGATTTGGTACCACATGCATCTAGCAGAGTCTAGAACATTGCATGCATTTGAATAGTTGATGACTTGTTGAATTTGTGCATTGGTGAAATTTGGTGAATGTTGTGATTGTGTGGATTGGTGTATATGTACATTGGTAGATTTTGTTGATGGTTGTGAATAATTGAACTATGCTCTAATTGCATGTTTTACTTGCTTGTGCCTATACACTTGGTGAATCTATTTGATCATAATTATTTTGGTAATAGTAATGAGGTGAGAATTGTATATGTATATACATATGATGTGGTGATTTCTTTGATAATGATGATTGCTTGCTTATAACTTTGTCTGTCTTTATGATTATTCTAGATTGGTTATGCTGGATTTATGTTGTTGAGTTTTTGCCCATATCTCGGGACATGGAGATTTTTATGATGATGTATATTGATCTTATGACATGTATATTTTGGAGATTATGACTTTTATCCGCTGCGACTGTTGAGGAATTTTTACAAATGCATGTTGTTGGATTTTTGTTGAAGACGTAGCGTCTATTTCTTGAATATATGTTTTATTAGCGTGTGTTATCGCTGTAATAGAAATAAGGCGTTACAGTCTTGGCGTCGATACAAATGATTTTAATTTGTTTTCAAAAATTCTAGATTTTATTTTAAGATTTAAATTTGAAAAAAAAAATTAACAAACACTATTAAAATAATAAAAGTGATTTTTTAGTAAAAAATAACATTTTCTTAAAAACAACCCAAATAAACAGGTTCTACGCTAGTTTTCAAGGAGACTAATCATTAACTACGTTGGAAAAGCAAGTTGAATGTATAAAAAAAAATGTATTAATGATTGATTCGGGGCATTCTTTAAGAACCTTAACTAGTAACTCTAAAAATAAAATAAAAAGAGTTATACATCAAATGCATTAAATTAAAATTGAAGTATTTAACTTTTATAGTGAAAATTTTTTTAAATTAAAATTTCTAAAGAGTGTCTCGAAAACACTTGTTAGCAAGATTGATAAGTTGTAGTTTATGGTGTTTTTAGCATTTAAATTCAATAAAATTTATGTTGTTTTAGTTTTATTTTAGATTTATATTATTAGAAAGCATTCGTTTTTGTTTTCATAATCAAATATATGAAGAACATTGTACCTGGATCAAGAGCGAGGATAAAGAGCCAAGAAAGAGAAGAAAATTCATTGAAAAAGCCATAAAACAGCAGCATGGGTTTGTATGTGGTTCCATCTGGGTTGTGCGCTTCTTAAAATGTCGGAATTTCAAAAGTTGAAGTACAAGCATGATTGTGCGCCACAACACTATAGAAACAAACACGATTGTGCGCTTCAGAAGCATGACCATGCGCCCCTCTAAACGCGCAAAATGTCAAAAGTTGGAAAGGTGAACACGACCGTGGACCCTTGAAGCATGACCGTACGTCTTGTGCAGAAAAAATAGTTATTACAACCTCTTAGAATTCTTTGGTTTATGGCTTGGAACTCGTTTTTAATATATTGTCTGAGGCTCTTGGCTATAAATAGACCTCACTTCTAAGGAAAAAAGGATCTTAGATATGGAGTCTTAGTTACCTATCAAACTACAAAATTTAGATCGAACATGGATTAAATAAGTACTACGCCAATAATTCACTAATCAAGACAATAGATCACTTCAACTAATGTACGTTTGAATAAAAATTGTAATCTCTGCCCATTGATATCAATATATAAAGAAGATATCCAATCAGTGTAAAGTTCGGGCACACTGATTTTTGTTTTACTAGACAGAAATCAGAGTAATATTTCACCATCTTTATCACTTCCAAAAACATAGCTTTTTTACTTTTTGTTTTTAGACAAAAATCGAAATCTATAGTTCTAAAGTAATTGCCAATAAAAACCACTTGCGAAAACAAAATATTTTTCCTAACAAAAATAGAATAGGGAAAAACTTCTACGTACAAAAGTGTGTTTCCTAGCTAAACTAGAATCGGGAAAAACTACCACGTACAAATCTTCTGGAGTTTCTAAACTAGTTTATATAAATTAAGTTCCAGTAGATAATTGCTTTCAGCAAACTCATGCACTGATTGATGCCCTCGTCCCCCACCATCTTATGATTTTAGATTAATAATAGTTTTTTTTTTAAGAAAGATTAATAATAGATTTTATAGACATAATATATGTGATAATAACTTTTAATCGGTCAACCCTAAAAAAAACTTCTAATTAGTCAGTATAGTTTTATCTCTATACTGAATATACTTTATTCATTATTCTTGCCATTTACTATATTTATTGAGCTTCCCTCAAAAAACTATAATTATTGATCTATGACAATAACCACATACAAAACTTTATGTAATAAAGGAAATCAATCTTAGGAGAATCAATCATGTGGACAATACAACATCGTTATTTTATTTGTTAAAAGAAGGAAGAAAAAAAAACATCCTTATTTATTTGAAGGAAAAAAATCCTTATTTTATTGGGAACTTCTACGGTACACCTGCAAATTACGGTGTACCGGTACTCTCGCTTACAATTTTTATAAATTAACTTTCATTTTTTATGAATAAAATAGGTGTTTGTTGACATATATATTTTAGAAAATATCATTTTATAAGAAAAAACATCATTTCATTTTTTATAAAAATCACACTAAATTTTTTTACAGTTTATTGTAAAAAATAATCAAAATTCTCTATTATGAGTAATAAGAATTCAGAAAAATTAAATTTTATTGCGTTGACGTTTTTGGTAAATAAGATTTAGTTATTATAATTACAGGTGATAAAAAATATGATTCATCTCTCACTCTACTTAGGGCTAGCCAATTATCAAACGCCACATAAAAGAAGGACTATGCAAAACTTGAAATTTATTTTTCAGGGTAGAGGATCAATAAACGATTCAATATCATCACAATCTTCATTTATTTGCAAATATATCATGATTTGCATTGATATAACACATATTTTGCTCTTAACTTTACCATACATTAGGGGTTTTCTATCGTGATTTTAATTGCTCTTAACTTAGAGAAAACCTGTTTTTTTGGAGGTAAATAGAAAGATGCAAGACCTCCAAGCCAAAACAACCGCGTTTCGATTTGTGAACTTGACCATAATATTATACACAAGATATATAAAAACTAATCATTGGTAACTAGTACATTTTTTCTTTTTTTAAACAGCAAATTTTATTTATATGCTAACCCAACACAAGAAGGGAAGAGGCTAGAGGAAAGGCACAAGATACAAGATACATAACGACAAGACAACTAAACCAAGGCTGAAAAGCCACAACACAACCACCCAAACAACCCCTTAATACAATAGAATCACAGCAGAAAAACCTTAACCAAATCAAGTAAAAACACCCAGACCTCCCCCTGACACAAAATCAACACCCCGTCAACAGACCTCTAAATAATTGAACCAAAACCAGCCACCTAAACTTCCTACTACCAGTAAACAATTACTTTGTAGATATTGATCTGTCAGGCCGTGTTGATTTTTAGAAACGTGGGGGTGGAGGGCAAAACCAGCCACCTGAACTTTCCTTCGCGCAGGGCTTGGCGGCTCCCTGCGCGCCTTCGTTCGCGATTTCCTTCGCGATCTTCGCTTTTTCATTCCGGTGCTCCCAGATTTGCTTGTACTTTTCGTATTTCTGGCGGTTCAAGAATTCCGTCCCGCGCTTCACGATGTCATTCTCGCTTTTGTTGACAACTGGAGAGATATTGTTGGGAATGCGACTAATTCTTCCAGCATCAGCAAAATGAGGAACAAACATAAGAGCAGCAAGGAATAACACTAGTGCATAATACATATGGAGTATACTGGTTTTATACTAGTTAGAGACTCAATGTGAGTTTATGGTCAATCAAAGTCATTTATTAAATGTCAAAATTGTGTAAGAATTGAATTGTTCAACAATGTTACAACTTCCATGTATTTGCGTCTACTTGATGATCAGTACCTATCGTTTAATTTTCCACACAAAAAGCCCATTAGTATTCCTTAATTCTGAATTATAGAATGATTTTAAACTCATTTTAGATTCTCCAAAAATTAAAAAAATTCATTCCACTTAAAAAAAAAAAAAAAAAAAAAAAAAAAAGCTCATTCCTTGGAAGAAACACAATGATTGTTGGCATATTGGTAGCTTAATTACGTGAAAAATTCAATAAGTTAGTTTATAGTTTATAAGCCCGTAAGATTAATTTTTCTTAAAAATAAAATTTCCAAATAATAAATGAGTAATCTTCATCATCATATTCTTGTAAAAAAAAAATCGGCAGTAAATTTCAAATTTAAATTCTTAAAATTCTTGAAAATGCTTTTATTTGTACAATTCTAGCTAAAAAAATTAATTTGAAATTTTCTACGTTATATTTTTGTTTTTTTTTTCATGATGTTGGGGGGTGGTAAAATGATAAAACAATTCTTTTCTTTTTTTTTAAATTACTATTTTTTTTATAAAAATTAATTTAGAAAATCTAATTTGTTGACTTGGACCATATTAATGGCAAAGTAAAAGACTACCCTTCCAAAAAAAAAACTGAAAAGACTACCGTTTTCGAAACAATTATTTCTTTATTCGTTTTCATTAAGTTAATTTAATTTAAAAAACTATTACATGACGTGACAAGTTTAAAAAGTTACCCTGGATGCACTCTTATAAGAACTTGTAATTTCTGAAAAATCAAATTTTGAGTTTTTCTAGAACTTCCATTAAAACCAAAATATGTTATTTTGAACTTTCTAAATACTTAAATTGAATTTTTTTGGAGCATAGAGAAAGGAAAAAAAAATGATAGGAGGGCGATGCAAAACTTACAGTTTCTTTTTTTAGAAAACTTCTTTTGAGTTCTCTACTAGTTAACAAAAATTTTAAATTTCAATTTTCTGGAATGTATTCTTAAATGATCAATCAATCTCGAAATCATAAACTTTATTTATTGCATATTTGGATGTAGCACATTTTTCTCTTATGATTTGTATTTGATGAACATTTGTGGCAGTCGAGTTTATTGTCGTGTTTATGCATTGCCTAATCACTTTTTGTACCTTGTGTGAACCGCTTGTTTTTTAGTAGTCTTTTTGGCACACCTTATGTTGAGGAGACTGTTATAGTAGTATTAATATAATTCACTTTTGGTCTTTAAAAAAAAATATATTATGTTCTTAACTTGGCCAAACATTCAATATTTAATTGATAATTTAAAAGTTGTTTTCGTAGGTAGAATAAGAAATATGGGAAACCTCCAAGCCAAATTATACATGGTAACTATGTACCAAAAAATTATACATGGTAACCAGCACTACTTATTTTGAAGATATTGATATGCCTTGTCACGTTAATGTTTTACAAATGTGTGGGTGGACCACGTCGACAATATGGATAAGAGAAATTGGGGGCCAGGCTTGAAATAAACAGTATTAGCAAAACCCTTGAGGAACTACTAAGGATAAGAAAAAAGAATTAGCCATTTTAAAAAGTGATATTTGTAAGGGAAATTCTATGGTGCATTCAAAAAATTTGAGTGTACCAGTACAACAAATCTTTAGATTAATAAATAAATGAGTTTTTTTTTTTTTAAGAAAATGAATTATTTTCTATTATTGACAATTATAATAATTAAATCTTATATATTAAAAGTTTCGACGAAATAAAATTTACTTTTTTTGAATTTTTATTATTCACAATAAAGAATATTGATTATTTTTTATGAGAAAATGTTAAAAATTTAATATGATTCTTATAAACAATGAAATGATGTTTTCTAAAATAGGAATATTGACAAATAACTTTTTATTTCATAAAATGATTGCTAATTTATAAATTTATGAAGTAAAAGTATCAATACACCTCAATTTGTGAGGTGTACTGTAAAAAGATCCCTGTTTGTAATACCATGAACCCCACATACTATTTTTAAAGTAATAATTCAACAATTAAAAAAATACATATTAAGGTGCCACTCTTCAACTTTCAACACATATCAAGTCTTCATTATAAAATATCAAATCACAGCATAAATAAGTCTGAGCAAAATAAATGTCATACCATATCTCAAAATAAGTACATCATCAAAATGAACCTAAGGTTCCTCAAGCATAATCCGATAACATAAATAAAATTCCAACAGTCCTAATCAAAGCACCATTAGACAACACTCCAAAAATCAAAGCGGTAAAAGACGATTGGCTCAAGCCGTCCTCGGGAAAACTCATGGTAACCATGTGTCATCAACTTGCAAATCTACACCACAAGGGTGTATGCGACCGTTTGCCACATGTATGGTAAGATATAAATTCAACATAGAGAAAATATGAATGCATGTATAGTATTAAGATCAGAACATCATATACACATATTCATCTTAAGCAATACCATATTCACATGTATTCTCATTCAATTATTTAAATTGGTACAACAAATCTCAAATTATCGTCAGAAGGATATAAACAAATATTCACATCATCAGATTATCATCAAGTTGAATACATAGCATTCACACTTCATCATTGTTTGGTCTCATTCGACTACTTCATCGGAAGTTCTTTTTCACCTCTTCAAGCCAAATCAAATTTAGTAATCCTTCGAACAAATCCGAAATGGATTGATCATGTGAATCGATCTCAAAAATATATATTAGCTTTAATGAACTTCGAATAAATTATTCAAAGATCAATTGGGATGTGCTAATATCATTCATGGATTACTTCAAAACACATATATACTTGCCTTTTAGAAAATTCATACCATTTTAATTTACGGTTTCATAAACCGTCTTTATAGTCATAAACTTTTCAGTTTCAATCTTTGTAAAAAAAAAAATCAAAACCATTTTGATAAGATTTTCCAATTCAGATGGTGTCCTCTCTTAATGGCTTCAAAAAATTTTATTTTTATTTTTTAAATAATGTGGCTAAAAAACCATTTCATGTACGGTTTCACTAAAACCTTTTTTTTTTAGAAAAAAGTTTTTAAATTTTTTGGAAGATTATGGCAATCTTGTCCAAAGGTTTTTGTTTGAAAAAGTGCACAATGGAAATTGCTTCCAAAGGTTTTCGAAAAGTACAATGAAAATTTCTTTGCAAGGTTTTTCAAAGACTACAATGGAAATTTCTTTCCAAGGTTTTGAAAAATACAATGGAAATTTCTTTCCAAAGTTTTTGAAAAAGACTACAATGGAAATTTCTTTTCAAGGTTTTGAAAAATACAATGGAAATTTCTTTCTAAGGTTTTGAATTTTTTTTTTAAATATGGCATAAAAAAACCATTTTTTATGCATATAAGTGTTGGGTTGCGCAATTTGTTTACACCGATCTTTAGTAATGTAAACTTCATTATCCATCATTGGTGACAGATGTATTTTTAAAGGGGATCGTTCAAGTATCGCGGTTTATGACATCACTTTATGCATTCTTTAAGAAAATTAATGTCAGAATTGCATCCAACATCTTTTAATAACAAGTTGTCTCATGACAACATGATGGAAAAATGCTCAAGTGAGCATATTAAAATGAAGAAAAAAGAGAAGAAAAAGAAAATAAAACAAGAACAGTAATTAAATTGTGGTGGATTCTTGGGTGAGGGTCCAATTAAGTCCCTCACCGGTGGACCACGAAAAAAACACCGGTGGATTAAATACATGGTTCAGATTTATTTAAATTAAAAATGTGAACATATAGAACTACTCACATTCAATCCTATCCTGCAATGGTTACACCCTATATTACTTGATTTTTTCTACTTGCACCATGAAACTATCTGGTTACACCAAAAATATATTAAAATTTAATTATAATACCAAAATTACTCTTGCTCATAAAGGAAACAATGTATATGCAGAATGTTTAACGCCCACACGTAAATGAATCTATTTATTTAATCCTATTCGTGATCTTTCCTAAAAAAAATCATATACGTGATCTTTGTTGTAAATAAGGGATATGCACTTGAATTGCATTTGAATTCACATAATAACAAGATAAAGATCAGGGTTACACACTTGATTTGTTCATTTTATGGAATTAATTTAACTCATCAAATTTTGAATTGGATTAACATAACTGATTAATTGCAACAAATTGTGAATTGGACTAACATAAATGAAATTAAAATAGGACT
>Ga0228710_1011082_pt1 | contig 11787 bp, 7 predicted proteins | sample MedpolnodulmetaG_FD_177995 | JGI IMG/M metagenome (GOLD analysis project Ga0228710, IMG submission 177995) | Root nodule microbial communities from Medicago polymorpha collected in Santa Monica, California, United States - pink nodules | ecosystem: Host-associated > Plants > Roots > Nodule... | reverse complement strand
TTACCAGCTTATCCTAATTAAAAGCTTGAGCAGTGAAAATCTCAAGGGGCTTTTCCTTGGGGACTAGATTAGGCCTTGTTGTTTTAGGCCGAACTAGTATAAACTTCTTGTGCCTTTTCTCTCACCCTTTTATCTCTTTTACTTTAATTGTCATTTATTTTATCTCACTATATCTATCTTTATATTTATTTAAACTTTTTATAAGCACTTTATTTTAATTGGTTAAAACTTTTTTTAAGTGCTTATTTTAAATCGTTTTTTAAAGAACACAATTCACCCCCCCTCTTGTGTGTTTGAAGTCACTTGGTTAACACTGCCAATATGTAACACTTGCTTGCAAAAACATAAAAATATTTGACAGTAGGTTTTCTCCCTTTCCACATCTCATATAAGGTAGTTGTGGTGCAGAACCTTAGAGTAACCCTATTGTGTACATGATAGGTTGTATTCATAACTTCAGTCCAAAAATGATACGGCAGATGTTTTACATGAAGCATAACTTTGGCTGATTCTTGTAGGATTATGTTCTTCCTTTCCACAACACCATTTTGTTGAGGTGTTATAGGGGAAGAAAATTCATGTTTGATTCCTTCACAAGAGCAGGATACATTGAACTTTGCATTTTCAAATTTTGTCCCATGTTCACTTCTGATCCTTAAAATGACACTATCTTTTTCTCTTTGCAGTTGTGTGCACAAATCTTTGAACACATCAAAGGTATCTGATTTCTCCCTAATGAAATTCACCCAAGTAAACCTTGAAAAATCATCAACAACCACAAATGCATACCTCTTACCACCAATTCTTTCAACTTGCATAGGTCCCATCAAATCCATGTGCAGAAGTTCAAGAACTTTGGATGTTATCTGATGTTCCAACCTCGGATGAGACATCCTAGTTTGTTTACTAATCTGACATTCACCACATATGTTGTCTTCAACAATTTTGAGTTTAGGTAATCCTCTGATTGCTTCTGCTGCAATGGTTTTCTTCATCCCTTTCAGGTTTAAGTGGCCAAGTTTTTGGTGCCACAATTTAACCTCGTCTTCTTTACTCACAAGACAAGTGGACAAGTGTGCTTCTTCTTGAGATACCCACAAGAAACACTTGTCCTTAGACCTAGTGCCTCTCATATGCACGTCTCCTTTCTTATCAGTAATCTTACATTCTGGCTTGCTGGAATTTACTTCTATTCCTTGACCACATAGCTGACTTATGTTGATCAAGTTGGTAGTTAACCCTTTCGCTAATAGCACATTGTCAAGTCTTGGTAATCCATTTGTACTTCTGGCAAACAATTCTTTGTAAGAGGAAGCTAACTCTTCATAATTTAGTTCTCCATCACATGATTCAGTATCTGACATAACTCTACCAATCAAAGCAGTGACATGTTTAGCAGATTCACTCTCCACTTCTCCTTCTGAGTCATCTTCATCAGACCAAGCTTTTATTTTGTCTCTTGAGAAATGTGGCACATTCTGTTCTGATGTGACCATATCCTTCACATTCATGACATTGGACCCCTTTGGATTGTACGTTCTTCTCATCAGTTCTCACCTTCTTCACATTACCTGGTTGATTATCGATGTTGAACCTAAAGTTCTGACTATCTGACATGGGTCTTTTGTCAACTTGTTTCAAAATCCTCTTAAACTATCTTCCAAGTAGCACAATAGCCTCTGACAAACTTTCATCATCGTCGTGATTTCCTTGTGTCTCTTAATCAACATTTGAAGCAAAGGCAATGCCTTTGCCTTTCTTATCAGTGTTGTCATTGATAGTTATTTCAAAGTTCTGAAGTGATCCTATCAACTCATAAACCTTCAAACTTAAGATGTCACGGGCTTATTCAATAGTAGTTACTTTAATATCAAATCTCATAGGTGGAGATCTGAGAATTTTTCTAACAAGTGTTTGATCAGAAATCTTCTCTCCGAGTGAGTCAAATGAATTAGCAATATCAAGAATGTTCAAGTGATAATCATGTATGTTCTCATCCTCCATCATTTTTAGATTTTCAAATTTTGTAGTAAGAAGTTGAAGTCTTGAACTTTTCACTTTGGATGTACCTTCATGAGCAGTTTTGAGAATTTCCCAAGCATCCTTAGCCACAGTGCATTGCTTGATCAATCTGAACATATTCTTGTCTACCCCATTGAACAATTCATTCAATGCTTTGGAGTTTCCTAGAGCTAATTCATCTTCAGTAGTGGACCAATCTTCTTCTGGTTTCAAAACAGCTGTCTTGTTTCCATCTTTGTCAAGAACCACAGGATGTTCCCTACCCCTCAGTACTGCTTTCCAGGACCTACTATCTATGGACTTGACGAAAGAACTCATACGTGATTTTCAATAGTCATAGTTGGAACCATCCAACAGAGGTGGTCTGTTAACAAATCCTCTTTCCTTGTCCATAAAGCTAGAAAGAAACTTCCCTGGAGCTCACCCTAAAACAGGCAGGGTTTCTGCTCTGATGCCAATTGAAATTCTAGCACGTTAGCATTAAGATGTTCTATACGATGTTCCAATACCAGATGCACGAAGTTGAATGTTGTGTTTAATGTTTAAACAAAATGCTAACAATAACAAACATAAATACGTAAAAGTAAAAGACAAGAAAGTAAAATGCACAGGAGGATTGTTAACCCAGTTCGGTGACACACACACCTACTATGGGGGCTACCAAGCCAGGAAGGAAATCCACTAGTGTAGTCCTTATTCAAAGTTCTCAGTAAACTCCAAGTTTACAACTTTAGAACTAGGACCTACCTATATTGACTTCAACCTAGGAACTCCTAGATCTGAGATCCCATCTCATTTCCACTCAATCAATCACAACCCCTGTGATTATCAGATTACAACTCAATAAGATGAAGTTACCTCCAAACACAAACTACCTTCGTGCTTCAAAGCTTAAGAGTAGTACACAACTTACAACTCAATAAAACACAATCATTAACATGTATCAAGGTGATACAATAAAGACTTACAAATAACAATGACTCAAAACCCTAAAAAGCTATTTCTTTAATAACGGCTTGAATGAATGATTAAGTCTTGCTGTCTTGTATATATACTAAAGCAATGCGGGTTAAAAGTCTTATTGGGCTTAGAACAATGTAGATCCTAAAGTTGATCCACTTCACACAAATCAGTAACAAATAAAGCAACTCCTAAAAAGTCAGAACATCTTTAGGAACTACCAACACACCACCAAAGATCCTAAAATATTGACAATACTTTTAGGAACAAATCTACTAGCTGATTCTGGGCACAAAGCACGCTACTTGGCCAACAAGAAATAAGGCATGGATTCCTTAATAAGATAACATTTTAAAACCTTTGTGAAACCACTTTTAAGACCATTCTTAATTTCAAAATGACATTATATCTAGAAAGGGTTTATGGTCTTAAAAACACTCTTAGTTTAATTATGAAAAAACATAAAAAGGAGACAAATAGAAGAAAGACTTGTCAACACAAGTCAAAAAGGGGGGGAGAAAGAAAAAATTATAGAGAAAATTCACAAACAATATGTGAGAAACTTTACGAACAAGTAATTCAAATATTACTTTGGGATTACTTGTTTCCAAAGTAATATGTGAATTACTTGTTTTCAAAGTAATATTTGAATTACTTGTTTCCAAAGTTTCTCACATATTCGTTATGAATTTTCTCTATAAATGAAGAGCTCAGAAAGTGATCTCTCTCTTTCTCTCTCTCTCAAAAGCTTATGTTTTGTCACATCCAGTACCTTGATCGAAGGAATCCATTCGTGTAGACTGAGTAGAGGTGTTAGCATTTATGCAACGCTCCCAATCTTTCTTATTTCAATTCTCCTCAAAGCTTCAATAAATAAACACATAAATTCCTTCAAAAATGTTTTGATTTGTGATTAATGGTTTAATCAATGTTGGTTGTTGAATTGCCTCATTAAAAGGATTAAATTTTGAAAAACCGCTCATAAATTCTCATCACTAAACACACTATTGATGTGAACAAAAGTTATAATCTTTTAGGCTTAATTGCAGTTTTAACCCCCAAACTTTTCCAAAGTTGCGATTTTGGTCCCTAAGAAAAAAAAAACTACAAAACAGCCCCCTAAGTTTTGCAACTGTAGCAGTTTTGGCCCCCAAGACTGATATTGACTCGGTCTACGCTGACGTGACACCCTAAGTGGGTGCCACGTGTTTTTTTTTTTTTGCTTGGGGAGCCAAAACTGCTACAGTTGCAAAACTTAGGGGGTTATTTTGTAGCTTTTTTTCTTAGGGGGCCAAAATCGCAACTTTGAGAAAGTTAGGCGGCTAAAACTGCAATTAAGCCAATCTTTTATCATAGATTTAAGTCGTCACCAAGACAAAAGATTTATATTAAATAACTTTTTTTTGTTGCATTCCTATTGATTGAAAATCACATCACATTATTTATAGATATGCAAATAGACCAAATCCATGCCAATCAAACCGTTAAAATTGATAAAATTCATTCACGCTTCACCATACCATTTAACAACAAAAAAAAGAGATCATTCTTGTGTGTAATTTATTATTTAAAAGTGTCTAAACAAAAAGAGACATATTCATATGAACCAACTTGTTCTGAATTGTCGTTAAAAATAGGAAATAATTCATCACTGCTACCATCCATCAGAACCTTGTAAACAACGTTGATGGTGTATTCACCACCACGACCATGATTTCAAGACCAAACATCAACGACCTTATTTTTCAAAAATTATTCAAACAAAAAATGCACTCCTCCACTAAATTTACCTCACATCACAGTGAAATAACCCCGCCTCCACCCTTCGCTCCTGCCCCAACGCAGGGGCGGACCTGGGCAAGGCATGGTGTGACAAGTGTCACACCAGTTAGGTCCAAATTTTTTTTTTAATTCTTTTTTTTATCCAATCATTGTATAATTTTTACTTGTATATTAAATTCAGACACTTAAATTTTTTAGTTCACCCGTCTGTATGCACGGGTGTCCTGTTTGAGCATTTGATTCATCTCTTTGCAACTTATATAGAAAGAGATGTTCTTAGAACAATTAATAATGATATAATTTTAGTTCATTTTCAACAAATGAAAAACCAATTCTTTTTTTTTTTTTTTAATTTTGGTTGCCACAACTATTTTTAATATAATTTCTTATTAAATTTAGTATTATATAATTATTTGACAAAAAAAATTTGTCGCACTGATATTGAGAGTCCAGATCCGCCCTGCCCCAGCGCCTCAACTTATCATAATAGTGACTATGACCTGGTTTATGTTTGAGTTGATGTTTAAAAGCTTAATAAATTGGCTCGTGCCTACTAGTCTAATGGATTAAGTTAGGATTGTCAATTCTCAAGCTGTTTGATTCCTCTTGTGTCAACTTTAGTGGGTTAATATGACTTTTTTTATATATAAAAAAAAGGCTTAATTACACCTTTGTCCCCCTAAGTTTTCCAAAGTTGTAATTTTGACCCCCTAAAAAAAACAACTTTTTTCAGACCCCCTAAGTTTACTTTCTATTGCAATTTTGGCTCTCTAACCCAATTTTGACACAGTCAACGCTGACGTGGACGCATTTTTGTATTTTTAATATTTTTTTATTTTCTAATTAAAAAATAAAAATAAATATTTTTTTTATTTTTGTAATTTAAAAAAAAAATTGTTACTAAAAAAACCATTTTTTTAAAAAATAAACTTTTTTATTTTTGCAATTAAAAAAACAATTTTTTTATAATTACAAAAATATTTTTTTATTTTTTAAAATTAAAAAATAAAATAAAAAATTTACTCACGTGTCCGTTGACTGGGTCAAAATTGCAACAGAAAGTAAACTTAGGAGGCCTGGAAAGAGTTGTTTTTTTAGGGGCTAAAATCACTACTTTGAAAAACTTAGGAGGTCAAGACTGTAGTTAAGCCAAAAAAAAATTAGGAGTGTTAATTGATTATCTTGTGTCTAACAAAAATTAGGAGTGGACTTCTATTTTCAGACTGTCTGTCTAAAATCTCTAAAATGCTACTTATGGGTATATTTGAGTTTAACCCTCAAAAGGACCTTTGTGCCTCTCTTCCCTAGAACTTTAAACCCTCATTCTGAGTTCAATGTGAACCAATCTTAATGCGATAGGTTTGTGATCAATTGAATTCAATTTTATTTTAAAGATTGTGGTCGAAGAACTCTTTTGCCTTTATTCCGATTGTTTTCTCCTTCTCTCTGCTAGTTTGTTCTGGTAAGCGTTGTTTCTTTCTATTTCAATTATTAAAATCAAATCTTACTATTATATGGCTCTTCTGTTGTTAATCTTGCAAGAATTGCCGTAGGACTAATGCCCAGAAATTCCTTTACCTATGTGATTTGCTATTCTTTTTTTTTACGTTAAAACAAATTCATTAATGAAAGTCCGGCAATAAATCAAATGTCAAAACTGCAGAAATACAAGGTGGAGTTTTTCAATCCATATGCAATCTAAATTCTTAAGAGCATGTTTAGCTAAATAATGAGCAGTTTGGTTGGCTTCAGGCCTACCACGCAAAAAGTTTAAACTACGAAAACTACCGTTCAAACTAATACAATCTCGAATAATAGAGCCAAGATAGTTTGGAGATTGTTGGTGAACATTCAACACTAAAACCACATTAGAAGCATCCGATTCTGCTATAAGATTCAGAAAAGACATGTCTTTCGCAAATTCCAAACCCTTCCGCATAGCTAAAGCTTCTACAACCTCTGAATCTGGTAATGAAGAGACTTGCCAGGAACTAGCACCAACGACAACACCTTCATTATCTCTCACAACAACACCAATACCTCATTTATCACCTTCTATCGGACCTGCTGCATCAACATTAAGCTTATAAATAACCACTAAACGAAGGAGGTGTCCAATGAACATCAGATATTGACAAAATTGGACCTCCATTTAGTGTTTCCATCAACACCGTACTTGCACTCTTAAAATTCACTATAGATTGTTGTACCTTTTGAACAGTGGTAGTCACATCAACATCAAACCCCTCAAAACATTTCTTATTTCTAGCACACCATATCTCATAACACAAGGCTAAAACATGTACTATAATATCCTCATCAACATCAATAATATTTTCCTCCAACCACTTACGAAAAGGTATGTACCTAGAATCATGTGAATTAAATACCACACTTAAAGAGGAGGCAAACCATATCTGCTTTGATAAATGACACTCCATAAAAAGGTGTGAAATTGTTTCATTATGTTGTCCACAAAGAACACACAATGGATCTACCTGGAATCATGTGAATTAAATACCACACCTAAAGATGAGGCAAACCATATCTGCTTTGATAAATGACACTCCATAAAAAGGTGTGAAATTATTTCATTATGTTGCCCACAAAGAACACACAATGGATCACTACTTATTCCTTTTTTCAAAAGTTCATTTTTCACTGGTAGTTTTTCATGTAGAATCCTCCAAGAAAGGTGGATGTGTTTTGGAATACTTTTTATTTTCCATAACTTTTTCCACACCTGGTGATTATTGTCCTGCATTGAGCTATGTGATTCATCTACTTCATGCCTTGCCTTTAAGAAATGGTATGAATTCTTCACAGAAAAAGTAGTTGATCGTGAAGCGCCCCACACAAAGTCTTCTTGCGCTTGAGAGTGGAGTAGAGATCCTGTGTGCATTTATACTACTAATTTATTTCAAAACTATATAGTAATGGACACCTCCTTTTATTTTGGGAAGGAAAAGGAGAGCATCGCAACCCAAAAAGAGGGCGGGTGGTTTATTTATAAAACAATAGTTTGGCTTCTATCATTGCAATTAGGGTGTCCCATGATCTGCTTCACACAAGCCTTCCAAGTAATGGAATACCATTGTACGAGAATGGAAAATCTATGTTTAATGTTGTTTTGGTGTTTTATCCTATGTAAATACAACGGGTTTTAGAACTATGATTAGTTGCTTGAATGTTTTGCAATTTTTTTGCATTGGATAAGGCCTAATAATCTAATTGATTAGTGTGACTTAATTTACTTGTCAAGTCCTTCTAATCGTTTAAACCAACCAACAGAATGTGATTATGCTATGCAGAAAGAACAATCATGCGTCAAATAAGTTGCATTCAAAGACAAGTGGCTGCTATCAACTCACTCTAAGAGAAGACATGTAAAACAAAATCTGTAGAAGTATGCATGTCCAAACCATCGCTTCACCTTATCATCATAATTTCAAGACAGTAGATTTACCAATATTATTTTACCACTAATTGACATAGGATTAACAGCAGTCATCAATATCTGAAGATTATTATAGACAAATAAAGAGTAATCAGACCTAATAGCAGCCATATCTCCATACATACAAAAGAAAGGGTTTTACAAAGAGATAAATATAAAAAAAAAATATCATAATGTACATTGACTAGCACTTCAAAAGGGGTCACAAATGACTAAAAACAGGTACAACAAGGGGGAGGGGGACACACCAGGATGACTCGAATGTGCATTCTTTACTAACTTAAATCCTTCCTCTCACAAAATGGAAGCTCCCTTAATGTATGTATTATTTCCTATTTTCCTGTATCTGTAAATTGACATTGCACCCCAAAAGGGATCTCTATTTTATGAATTCTAAAACTTTCACAGTTATATCTTCAAGGAAGGAAACAAAACCCATCACACTTGTAAGACCGCTTCCATCAACATCCTGCTCTTCAATCAGAAAGTTCTCGAAAATTGACGCATCATCCTGCCCTCCTTGAATAAAAATGAGTTTAGGAGTGATGCATCTCTCTTTCTTCAATTTGTTGATTGTAGTCCTTAACAAACCTGACAAGGAATTTTGCATATAATTTAGACATATCACGTTATATTTTTGCTAACTAATCCAGTGCAAACTACAGAGGAAGGGAAAAAAATTAGAGAAGGCTTACAATCGTGGGGTGGCGGAAAAGGAAGTGTTGGGTCCGCAGTTGAAGAATAAAACACAATCAGAATTGTGAATGCATCCAGGAAAAATATTGGACTGCCACTGGTAAGCAATGCAGCACGACTCAAGGAATGGCGAGGATATGCTTGTTTGTCTGGAGTGACATATGATGTCAATACTGGATACACAGCACGATGAAGGGAACTCGGTTCCAACGCACTACAACATAAAAAATGAATTACTTTATCAATTCTTGAATACAGAAATTCAAAAACAACAAACCAATGCTTCTGAAGCTTTGCATTTTATTATTTAGTTACCCGGTTAATTTCAGCTTACTTTTGCACACCTGATTCTTGTAAAAGATATAATCTTCATTCGTCTTAAATTCCGACTAAGGGAAACAAAAAAATGTACTACAAACAGGAAAATTATGTTCGAAGGTCACCTTAATTTCTAAATTCAATGTGGACATGTAAACAAAATCCTCAAACATTTTGAATATCACTTTTGTGTGTTTCTTAGACATGCATTCGTTCAGTTTTATGTTTCGTATATTTCCTACCACCAGTTTTTATGACATGATCATGCAAACTCCATTGCTCAAATAAATAGGAGAGCATATATTACCTAAACAGACATTGAAGATAGATGCGATAATCAGGATGAACACCTTCTTCGTGAAAGCGAAGAAGAGGGTTTCGAAGGAGAGCAAAGATTAGGCGTGGTAGGGGCTGCAGTTGAGGACATTGAGAGAAGGCTACATCAATCTGAGATCTTATTGAATTTCCATTGCTATACTGAACAAGTTTATAAGCATCATTGTACTGAGCTACAAGGATCACTAGCCATTCTTGAAGCAAAAGTCTACCCTCCCGAACTCCTTCCTCCAAAGAGGCAAGTATAACCTGCAAAAAACAGTACAAGTAAATACATCAGAAAATTAAGTTGAAAACAACAGAAACCGCATTATTATTTTTCTTTAAGAAATTAAAAGACAAGAGAATGCTGTCATTGTGGCAATTCTATAATAGTAACAATAGCTCACAGATTTAAAAAATAAGAAAGCACAACAGATGTTACACATCAGAATTAAATTCGAACAGTAGAGCAGAAAACTAACATCAATCCAAGGGACATACTATTTAGGTTGATTATATAATTCACCTTGTGCACGAGCAACGATAGAACAACTTCCGGCTCACAGCTGTCGTAAAGTTCGTTGATGTTCTGAGCAACGCCAAACTGCACTGTTCGGATCCTTAGCCGCCGCTGAAGGGAATGATGCTTGGTTCTGTAACAAAAAGCAGCACAACAAACTAAGCCCAAAAAGCCTTTAATCCATCATTAAGTAAACTTTGGATCTTTGAAGAAAATGATAAATTTAAACATATAATCAGGAAACATAAGACTCGGAATATGACCAAACACATAACAGCAATGAAAAGGAATCGACATTCCAAAAGCATTTGTCACAGACCACAACTACCCCACAATCTAGAAAGTAAAGATTAACAACACAATTAACAATTAGATGTATAGTTACATATTTTGCTCAAGATAACAGTTACAATTAAATGTATCATAAACAGCTCTAATTAAAGATACACTATAGAGCAAACCCAACAAAAAGACCAGCAGGCAGAATGAAAGAAACAAAGTTCATATACTAAATACAGATATACAACTATTCTAAAATTATTCATCAGACAATATGTACCAAAGTTCACAATGAAGAGAAAACCAAAATAACATTCCTTAGGAAATGTGCCGAAATATTCATAAGAACTAGTTTCAAAATGTTCACAAAGGGAAGAGCCTTTGATTCAAAAAACATGTTAAGCTCTTGCTTGTTGTGTTCGCTGAATGAGTCATAGTTCACAGTTTAGTGGAGATTAAACAAAACCTGGAAACATTAAACAAGGTTACGTGGCTAGTTGCCAGAATCGAGATCTTGCATCAGATCGAAATGGGATAGCAATTAGCAAGATTCCAACCAAGATCGAAGGATTCTACCCCATTAATTTTGTAGGATCGAAAGGAGATATCAAGATCGTAAAACATAAAATCGCAACTAAGATCAAAGGATCCTACCAAAACAAAAATAATACTAAAGTATATATTATATATAAACTACTCAGTTTCAAATCTTAAACAAACATAAAACAACCAAGTCTCAAATCTTACACATAAAAGACTCAGTCTCAACCTTAAACATAAATGACTCAAAGTCTCAAATCTTACACCTAAAACAACCTAGTCACGAAGCTTAAACATAAACGACTCAAAGCATGTATCATTAGAATCCTATGGAATTGCACGATTTCACGTCGATTTCACATTTACATTCGATTTGACTCAACTCAGGATTCTATTCACGATACGAATCGGTAGGGGTGAGTGAAATCGCAAAATCGTGGGTTATTAGGATTCTAACATTAATGAGTAAGACATCCCATCTTCAACTAACAGAAAATAAAATTCCTATTGGACCTTTGAACATGTAATAAGAGAATATACGAAGTTGAACAAACAAAACCATGGTCAAGGAACAAGCAACAAACTTCAGAAGAGACATAGTTTATGCCCAGTGATAAAAAGAAATAGGTGGTAGTGTAGTAGTTTAGAAAAGTAATTAATATATTTAAATGAACGAACTTGACCATGAAATAAAATAGCAATACGCCTACCATACATGATATAAGAAACATCCGTACAAGAGAGTATGTATATATACCTGCTTGTAGAGATCCCTCCTGAATTGGAAAGCTCCTGAGGAGGAACTACAACTGAGTACTGGAATGCAATCTGGAGTGTAGGAACATCTGATTTACTTCTATAAAAAAAAAAAAAAAAAAAAAAAAACAACACATTA
>Ga0228710_1011080_pt1 | contig 11788 bp, 7 predicted proteins | sample MedpolnodulmetaG_FD_177995 | JGI IMG/M metagenome (GOLD analysis project Ga0228710, IMG submission 177995) | Root nodule microbial communities from Medicago polymorpha collected in Santa Monica, California, United States - pink nodules | ecosystem: Host-associated > Plants > Roots > Nodule... | reverse complement strand
AACACACATTCACCCCCCCCCCCCCCCTCTTGTGGTTTTTCTCACCTTCAGATTGCGCCAATATGTTTGATGTATTAGCTAGGGGGAAGGGTGAGGGCGTACTCTACAAAACTTAACTGTCACGTAATACACCAACTAACTTATTAACGACGTAAAATAAACAACTATATATTGTGTCAACGGCATATCGATCACTCCTTCTCTTTAGCTTCGATCTCTTCCTCAAATGTTGCCATCTTGTCTTCTACTCGAACAAAGGATTGTGCAAGTACTCAAAAACAAACATACAAAATGGGTAACCATTTGAAAATATATAACGATAGTGGAGTATAACATACTAAATACACATAAAATACTATTCAGCAACAGCATATCTTATCAACAATCACACAATTTAACATAGAGAATCAAACATTATACAAGATTGTGATTCATGCACCCTAGATAACCGGCAATTATATATAGGAGATTATTTAACGTTGTAAACGGTAGGGTACATGTGTGGATTTATGAAACATGAATAATAAGTACTTGCAATTATTACACAAAAACTGCCACTATATACAATTTTTATTGTAGGGTACATCTGTGGATTTTATTTTTTTTGGGTGGGTCAACCCTAGAGTAGCTTTGTAATTGGGTCGATTTGAGAAAAACTCAATCAGTTATAATTTATAAATTTGATTCACTTCGTTAGCTCGAATGTATTAAAAGACAGGAAGAAAAAAAACTATATTTGTTTTTTTAACTTTAATATCAAATTAAAAAAAAAATCAACTAAAGACCGTGTAATTCAAACTAGGTCCAAAGATCGTTTTCAATCGTATGATACATTTTTCATTACTCTTACATGCATATGTACACTTTAATGTGGGACTTCATTAATAAAATTGGAGAGAGATTACCATGTATGAGATTTATAAATGTTAAACATAACTAGTCAATTGAAAGCAAATATGACACTTAAAACAACTTTACCCTAAAGATATTCATAATAACTATAGAAATTGTTTATAACTTTCATAATCATATATATGACAATTTTTATCTGATAAAGATTGCTAGCATATCACGTCTGTTTGATTGATAAATCAAATTATCATCTCAATCACAAGGACCAAAAGGATTGTTGGTTTCTATCTTTAAAAATGATGTCTATCTCATTATTGGCGTTTTGGACAACTTTTTAGATATTCTTCCATCGTAGAGCTGGACTTGAAAAGTAGTATGTGGTCCTCGGCTGTGGTCCTATCCCTAAACTCAATGAGTAGGTTTAATCACATGTTTTCTCTTAATTTAATTTTAAGTAACGATTTTTTCTATTATTTTAATTTCGCATCAATTTTGTTCTTTTGACCAATTTACAAATAGATTTTTAAGTACTAAATCTAAAATTTATAGAAAAACATGAGTGAAGAACTATATATTTAAACATTAAGATTTCATATTAAAATATAATCATATATTAGAATCTTGAAAATCGATATGCAAATTGATCAAAAGAACGGAAAATGACATTAAAAAAAAAAGATAAATGACAAAATCGTTGTCTAAAATTAAATTAAGGGGCAATAAATATAATTTAGCCTCATGAGTATTTATGAATGTAAATATTTACGTTATTTCGTTAGATAATTAATGGCCGATCGAACCTAGAACATGTGGAATAAAAACTGTTGTTTTCTTCTAGGTCAATTTCCTAGACCTCTCTGCAATTTTACATATGGACATTTTTGGAGATTTTATTGGTCCTAATTAAAAGAAATCGAAACAATAAGAGTTAGGGTTTTGCGGAAAAAACTAAACTCCTACAACAACATGATGAATCAAGACATAAAATTTTAGTTGAGATGGATGCTCACATTTAATATAGGACAATGTCTTGAAAATAACTATCTCTGATAGACAAACATGTTAGAAAACTAAAAAAATCACAATTTCAGGTGTACTTAAATTCTATTAAAAAAAAAATATTACCCCTAATAAGCTATCTATTCTCTATTCCCTCAACAAAAAAAAAACCCTATCTATTCTCTATATAATTAAGTCGTTCTCTATATAATTAAGTCGTTGTTGTGTGGATTATTTAAAAGAAAATACATTCTCGAATTTTTAGAATAAACAAGTTGCTACTCATATCTTCTCGACAAAGTAAAACTTTTAATCTTCTTATGATTGAAGGCAAAAAACTATTAATGATACTAATAGAATGATAGAAGTTCAATTCAACTTCTAGTTCATCCAATCAGATCAATTAATAGAAAATGAATTTGAGATCACCAAAGTCCATTTCATGGATTAACAGATATGTATTCTAAATTAACAAGTCAAATATGTTTTAAGAGACATGTTTTGTATATTTAGTAAAATTACATGAAAAAATTCACGTGAACTTAATTCAGTTGATAGTCTTGTAAAAAAAAAACTCAGGTGATACTAATATTGTATAATATATGTAAATAATGGAGTTTGAACTACGACTATCTTATTTATTCATCTTAAAAATGTGAATTTCTAGCTCGACAAAAACATTACATTGAAAAATAATAATCGTAAAATATTTATTTGCTTTTATAGTAATTATGTTGATTGTTTATGTAAGATGATTGATTCATATATAGTATAAATTTTACTGTGGCATGTTCGCCAAAATGCGATACACGTGGTACGAAAGGTTGACATAAAACATGAGTGCTGCTCTAGTGGAACCAATAACGCTGCACATTTCCTTCCTAAGTACACAAGTGTCATTTATGGTCCAGCACTTGAAGCACTGTGTGCTGTCAATCATCGCCAATATTAATGGTATAAATATGGCTTGAGTTCAGGGACATTGGCAAGGACCATTATGACACTTTGAATATGAGTGAAATAATTTATTCAGTACTATGTTTTGGAAAACACCTTCATTATGACACTTTGAATATGAGAGAAATAATTCAGTACTATGTTTTGGAAAACACCTTCCAGGCCCACCCCCCGTTAACCTTTATCGTCTCTTATTTGTGTAAAAACAATTGCAGTGTGTCTATCATCTCTGAATTTTAGCCTAAATGTTGCAGCTCCTATTCATTTTTATACAAGAATTAATCTACTCCAAGATACAAAATCAAGACATTGTTTAAGATTGAGAATGAAAGAAATAACAGGCTCCTCAATGGTAAAGAGTGTTCAATTATGCAGGTGGTTGATAAAATTAAGTCGCTGACTTTCATGTGGCTGAAGGCGAAATTTCCTTCTCTCTCCTTCAACTATCATGGCTGGTGGCTTAGTCCTTTCACTATTTTGGACATAGGCTAATAGTTATTTGCTTTCTTTAGTCACTGTTTTTGGTTTTTCCTTGTAAATATTTGTTTCGACTTTGGTGTTTTTCCTTGGCATGCCTTATACTTAGAAGGACATTTTGATGTGGTAATATATTTCATTTTAGCCTCTGCTGAAGAAAAAAAAAGATTGAGAAAGAATAATATATATACTCACAAATAATCTAGGTGTGACATAGTGAGCATATTCGCCATTTGACCATATTTACATGTAGAAAAGAGTGGTCACTACAACATTGATAGATAAGTGTTATATTCTAGCTTAGATATAATATAACACTTATATTTATGACCTTATATTTTTTAAAGGTACAAATTACAAAATACCATTTTTCTAGCTTAGATATAATATAACACTTATCCGTCAAAAAAATGCAAATGATATAAACTGGTTAAATTTGCAAAGAATACATGTTATGTGGCTAAGGCTTCAAACAAAATTCTAAGAGTCCCTTCAAATATGCGAAATTGGATCAAAAACTGATGAACTTGGTCAAAATGCAGTAGCTTCGCACATGAAAGAAAAAACACAAAACTGTTGAAAACTGAAAAGATACTCATCAAATAGACTGATAGATACTAAATCAATAGGTGAAACAATTAATTTATAATGCACTTAAAACCTCCAAATCTATACATATCAACATTGTCAAAAATTTGAATCATATCCCTTTGGGATATACTCATCTTTAAAGCAAGGTTAAAACTTTAACAGAATATTTAAACTTGAATAAAGGAAATCTAAATATTTCCTGTTCCCATAACATAACTCAATTTTCATGGACACTACTACTTTTATAATCAAAACTTTATTGAATTAAAACAGTTGCTGGCACAAGCTGTGCACACCAACCTCAGGTTACAATAATACATCATCCATTTGTGTCACACAAATCCAATTTTACATCAAATCACACCCCTGGATACTGCTCAATAGTCAATACAACTGCTACAACAAATAATCAGCTTCACCTAACTGATACACCGATCTGGCTATGATCACAGCAACAAAAAGATGGTCCCTTAATGTCTTGCTTCAAGCTTCAATCATTATTGAAAATTGTTGTATACACATCTAATAGAGCTGAAAAACACCGGTAAAAGACGACAATACCCCCGCGGCAGTTAACTATTAAGGAAAATAGAACCGGTGGTAATTAACTGCCGAAGTTTTCCTCGGTAGTTAACTGCCGCCAAATTCATCGGAAATTAACTGCCGATGCATGTTTATACAGGAACAGAAACACCAGAACACATATCAGTTGCAATTTTCTTCAAATTTCTCTCAAATTCTCACCAAAGGCATTTTCACGAATTATCATCTCAATCAACCCCACATTATCACAAGTAAGTTGCATCAATCATTGTAATCATAATGTTAGTTTGTTTAAGTTTATTTTAAAAAAAAATTATAGTAGTTTGCATGTGGTTAGGGTTGATTTTGAAATTGACAATTTGATAATTGCATGTGTAGTTTATGAATTGATAAATGAATGTGAGTAAACCCTTATTTGGGTCCCTGAAAGTGCACCTCGCTATCAGCCACATCCCTATATCAATTAAACAAACCAAAAACTCCTCCAAAATGTCTGTTCTGTTAGTCAAATGCATCCAAAACGTTAACTGAACATTAAGTGTGATTGGAGAGGGACGTGAATGAATGTAATATCCCTCCATCTTCTGGAAAAAATTAACAAGTTCATATCTTCATCTTCCTTCATACCCTCCATCTCAAAACATTCCAAAAGACAAAAATAAGTTCTTTATAATCATTATCTCTGCTCTATCAACCATCGAGTCTGTTATCTCTCAATTATCAGCATAATAATTGTTCTCTATTCTTTTGCAGGAAACAAATGCCTAAACTTGGGTAATAACACACCTCCCTACATGCAACAGGTTGCATGAAGAAGTGAGCAAAATCTAAAACGTCATCGGGGGTATTGAAGTTAATGTAAGCTCTAGAGAATGATGATGATGATGATGAATGCTTGTGGCTGAATGAAAGAAAGTAAGAAAATTGAATTAAATTGAGCAACAAGAAGAATATAATTAGTAAAAGTACGTGCTTGGTGATTTTTGGAGGATGGAAAGAGAGCCAATTGTAACGACCAAAGGAAGAGTCAATTAAGGGCAAAAGAGAGTCTTGTGTAATTGTTGGAGGCAAGTGTCGAATCACCACCTTCGTACGATCCGACATCACCCTACTTCAATTCAATTCAATTATTGGATTGGATCACATCTCCGCTGCTTCTCAATATGGATGGAATCGTTCAATCAGAAATTATAAATATATTAAATTGAAATTGTGTGCCCTAATTTCACCCAACTTGTCATAACCACGACAGAAGAAGAACAAGAGTGTTGTTTCTATTTTGAGCATGAACAACCATGGAATTTTGAGGAAATTTAAGATTTTTTATTTTTATTATGGTTTTGGGTTGTTGGATTATGGATTTTGAATTGATGATGATGAAGAAGATAAAGGGGTAAATAAATTTTGAATTTTGATTTTGAATATGATCATTTCTAGGCATAGGTGTTGGTGAGCATGAGTTCATGAGTAGTGTTGGAGAAGATGAAGGAATTGAGGGCATTGAAGAAGATTGAAGAAGATGAAGGCAAAAGCATGATTGTTGTCATTTTGGTCCCTCGTCTATAAGTATAACGGACACATCAGCACAGTTAACACCAAGTTAACGTTTTGGATGCATTTGACTAACGGAACAGACATTGGGGGAGTTTTTGGTTCGTTTAATTGATCCAGGGATGTGGCTGATAGCGAGGTGCACTTTCAGGGACCCAAATGAGGGTTTACTCAATAAATGTAGTTGTTGCCTATGTTGTTTAAATGATGTTTACTGATAATGTGGTTTTGAATGGTGTCAAATGAAGATAATTTGAATATGTTTGATACTTTGCACACAAAGTGTTTGACAAAATGCCCTAATGTGAATTATATTAATTATTGAAAAAGTTTAGGTTATGGAAATGATATTAATTGTAGTTTAATAAAGTGTATATTGAATTAGGTTGAATGTGGTTTTGATTTTCACATATTGTGAATGTTTATGTTTAGTTTATGTTATGTTTAGGTTGAATGTGTTTGATAATGTGTTTGATTATTTATGTTTGAATGTGAATGATAATGTTTAGGTTCGATGTGAATGTTTGATAAAGTGGTTGAATGTGGTTGAATGTTTATGTTTAGTTTATGTTATGTTTAGGTTTAATGTGTTTGATTATTAATGTATAAGTTGAATGATGTTCATTTTTTAAATTTTTGTGTAGATATGTCTGATCAAGACGAAGGGCCACCGATTGATCCATCTAAGATGATTGGTGGTAGGCGTGCGATGACACAAAGCCACCGGCGGGAGAGGCAAAGCGGGCACATCCCAAAGAGGGGAAGAGGTAAAGGTGGTCGGAGGGCGGATGGTGAAGGGAGTTCTCAGGCTACACAGCTTAAACAGTCACAGGTGGTTGAACCGACCCAGGAGGTGGAATACCTGAATTTTTAGGATGAGATACACCATGATGCCACTGATGATGGAGGATGATATTCACATGGTCTTGGGGGAGATGACTGTTACTTTGGATGATGTCACATGTCTTATGCATCTTTCGATGGAAGGGCGGATGTTGAGCCATCCGAAGAAGATGTCTCGGGCTGATGGAGTGGATTTGATGGTGAGACACTTAGGTGTGACGCAGGCAGTGGCAATGAAAAATTGTGTGAAGAGTATGGTGGTTACATTAGTTATAAGACATTGTGGGAGTATTATTCGAGCTACCTTGATACCGCTACCAGATTGGCGGATCTAGAGGATCCAGGGGATCCAAAGGAGCTGCAGAGGGTTAGGACTGCTTGTGTGAAGTGTTATCTCCTGTATCTTGTTGTATGCTTGTTGTTTGGTGATAAAAGCAACAAACGCATCGAGTTGGTCTATCTGACGACCATGGAGGACGGCTACGCGGGGATGCATAATTATTCTTTGGGAGGGATGACATTGGCATACCTATACCACTGTTTAGTTAAGGCCTCTTTGCCTGGAAACATAGCTCTTAGGTGAAGCGTGACACTACTCACTGTAAGAAATTGTCACATTTGAACCTTAACTTTTATTTTTTTGTTATACTTTTCGTGCGTAATAACTTACAAATGTGATTTGTTTGGTTTGTGCAGGGATTGTCACATTTTCCTGACTTTTTCAAGGTTGATCCAAATCCCAACTATATTGAAAACTTTTTCGGTTGCAGCGAAGTGGACGTTACAGAAGGGTCATGGAGAGGAGGTGACGTATCGCTCGTTGCTTGATCATTTGCAGTTTGATGACGTATGTTGGAGGTCGTACGAAGAGCACAGAGAGATCCAGGGTTTTGAGGAGATTTGCTGGTATTCAGGTTGGATTATGTGCGGTGTTGTTAGGGTGTACCATCACTTGTCTGAGAGAGTTTTGTGGCAATACAGATACGTCCAGACCGTCCCTGGACATCCGACGGATGTTGTAGAGGTGTGACCGCCTCGGATTGTGCAGGCTTTCATTGACTTCCGCACTCACACACTTAAGAAGCCCAATTGGGGCAATCCGTCAAGAGAGGAGACATGGCGGATAAGGGATGACTATGTTTTATGGTACACTAGGGTGTCTCACCCTCAGATTTTGCCACCTCTTCCATGAGATCTTCTAAGGCCAGCAAATGAAGAGCAAATCATTGCACGACAATGGGAGCGGTACGAGGCGAGAAGCTCGCCTGATACCTATGACATGGTTAGTCGCGTTGTTGCCTACACTGATGCGCAGATGGATCAGGATGAGGTCATGAGCCCTCAACAATGGTTTCAGGTCATGAGCCATATTAGGGAGCAGATCGCACCCATAATGACCAGGAGGCGAGGCCGGAGGCCGAGGAGGCCGGCATGCCGAGCAGGAGCAACAGGACTAGTAGGACATTATGTTTATGTTTATGACTTGTTTTGTTTTTAGTTTTTGTGTGATTTGTTGCTTTATTGTAAATTATCTTAACATTGATTTCTTGTATTTCGATGACATATTTCTATGACAATTAGTCGTTTTCGTATCATATTTTCAATTTCAATTATGTTGGTAATTTTTGTTTATTAACTTTATGATTTGGCATTGAAACAATCTGTTTACAATGTGTAAAAACACATGTAACAGGTTTTGCCATTTTATGGCTTCAGGACGCATCGGCAGTTAAATGCCGAGGAAAAGGGATCCGGCGGCAGTTAACTGTCAAGGGGTATTACAATCTTTTATATGTGTGCTTCGACCTTCTTATATGTGTGAACAACAATTTTCATCATTATTTCAAATGGCCCCTTTCATGAAAATTGTTGTTCACACACAGTGTTAGGCTGAAAAACATCAAAATGGCCAAAATATCCTTCGACAGTTAACTGCCGCCAATTTCGTATTCCTCAATAGTTAACTGTCGTCGGATCCATCGGCAGTTAACTGCTGATACATTCAATTATGCAGACAACAGGTTCTGCATAATGGATTCAAGCCATTTTTCGAACTATTTTTACCTGTAATTCAACCACATCATTTCAAGAGGCAATACAACTCATACACCATTTATAATCACTCATAAGCAAGAACAATACATAATCTTTTACAATTGACAATAATTAAATCAATCCGACATTTCGTTAAAATTACACAAATGTTTGAAATTCATCAAAACATTAAATAGTGTTTGAAATTGAACAACACATTACATATCATTATATAAAATATCTATCAACATTCTATGCACATGCAGATGGAACGAACACACATATATTATCTTCCACCATATTCCTAAACATAAATCATACGTCGTTATCGTCACGAATAAGCCAAGGCACATAGATCGCTATTTTCCACATGTCTTCATCTTTATCTGCTCCCAGGTCCATGCAAGGCATATGAGCAAATATGTAACGTGTATATTGATTTTCACCAAGATACTCAAAATATGTGTTAAATTGTGCCTTCAAATCATCAATAGTGTCAGTCGAAGTTATCAGAAGCTTAATTGTCTTTTTGAAAGAAGAGTACCGAACACGACCTTCAATTTTTGCAACCTCATACATGTTTTACGTGACAAAAGCTTTATGAAAAAAAATCATACATTAGAATGTTATTAAATGAAATGTAATAACGAATGAAAAAGTATAGCAAATGTGTAAACATTAATAACGAATAAAAAAGTATTGCACTAGTTCCACTACATAAAAGTCATATTTTCATATATTTATATAAATTACATAATGTAGTTATATATTGGACACAAAAAATTGGTGTTACAATATTGACCCAAAAAAATATGTCGGTGTAATTTCTACCAAAAAAGGATTAACATCGACAAAAAATCACTCATATCGCATCAAGTGAAATTGAATCTTCTTTATCTTCCCCAATAACTTCAAATTCTTGATTTTCTTTTTCAGGAGTGTCACACAAGTGTCGATGCTCCCATGTCAGTGTTTTACGAAAGCTGACAACAAAATACCCAAAATAGCCAAAAATAAACGGATTAAAAACAACAATACCTGTTTTTTACGTCAAAAGTGTGTTGATACCTCCTAAGATTGATGCTTCAATGATTTTGGAGCAAGATTTCATGAAAAAAAAATATATTGGATTTTAGGGGTTTAGATGGAAGAGGAATGAAGGTTGATAACGAAATTGTGAGTAGGAGGAGTAGCTGGCTATTATCATCTGATGAAACAACGCATCAGCAATTAATTGTCGAGGATTTCAAAACCGGCATCAGTTAACTGTCGAGGAATAGAGAACCGGCGGTAGTTAACTGCCGAGGGGTATTTTGATCATTTACTGGTGTTTTTCAGCCTTATAACATGTGTGAATAGCAATTTTCCCCTTTCATACTCAATCTTGATTATGACCAACACACAAATACATGTATATGTATGTATAACACTGAGGCAGTGAGGGATATATATGTAATGGTCACCATAAAGATTAAGTCCGAAAGAGTCAGTTTTTTTCGCAGAAACATCCATTTGGTATGAAAAATCTTGACCAAAACTGAAATACAAAATAGAAAATAAAGAAAACCCTAATACACACATTTCATTTTACCTATAGACTATGACACAACATTTGAGAAAGCAAAAATAAGTTTATTAACGGTTGGTTATTTATTATTTTTATAAATGTAAAGTAAATTATAATGACTTGCAAATTGTATAGTTAATATTACTTTTAGGGTATAATTGGAAGAAAAAATAATTAATATTACATTGAAAAAGAAAATAACAACTCCTTTAAAATTAATATGTTGTACATTATCTATGAAGTATGGCTCAGTTGGGTAGGGAAAAACAAAACAACAACTACTTTGAAATTAATTTTGTACACTATCTCTGGAGTATAATTCTGTTGTTAGAGACAATATATTGAAATATGTAATGACGGGGGTTCGGAAGGGACAATATATTGTAGTATGCAATGATCGAAATTCAAACCCTAAACATTTCAATTAAAGATGAATTCTAACCACTATGCTATTTGACACACACTTATACACTACTAAAAAAAGTTGCTTTTGGTCAACTTTCAACAAATTTGAAACAATTTTTCGATAAATTTTAAATGGATTGTTGTTTTCGAACGAATTTCATACAAAATATACCATGTTGGAAAAACCCTCTTTGCAAATATAAAATTTGTCACAAAATATTTTACTTTAATCATATCTGCATTGAAATAAATGATCATTTTTTATGGTTGTTGAATTGTCAAAAACATTTAACTTTAATCATCTCTGTATTGTATCAAAATTAATCTATTTTTATGTTATTCACCTCACTTACCCTTACATAATTAAGTTATTAATTAGTTAATCATTTTATAAAAAATCTATTAATTAACAAATTTTTTGAAAAGGTTGTAATTAGCTAATTAACTAACAGATAGGAGACATGAAGAACTTGAAAGAAAAAAATTTAGGCTATTTTTTTCATCATACTCTCTTTTCACGCGCCATACTAAATTCTTAAAATATTTATGTTTAGATTATATAACCCGAGCTTCTATTTGAGTATTTTTGGATTGTGCAATCCGAAAATTTAAAAATCATAGATCATATTGTAATTGATACAAAGGTCTCTGCTGACTGTCGTATTATCCACATATAAGCCGCACAACAATTTTGGAGATAGTATGAGTGTCCATAATGACCATGATATCATAACTCACTCCCAAAATGAAATTTAAGGGAAAAAAATTGTAAACTGAATAAAAAGTGAAGAATGATTGATAATGTTGGAACAAAGGGTGTTTCTCAAAATCACCTCTTGAGCTTTGATGATAACAAGGTATTAAAAATTATCAATTGGATATGCTAAACATTTGTTCAAGTGTACAGGATCCAAATCAAAGTACTATTCATAAAGATTCTGATTGAACAAGTCAAAGAGCAAAGGAATT
>Ga0228710_1011078_pt1 | contig 11790 bp, 7 predicted proteins | sample MedpolnodulmetaG_FD_177995 | JGI IMG/M metagenome (GOLD analysis project Ga0228710, IMG submission 177995) | Root nodule microbial communities from Medicago polymorpha collected in Santa Monica, California, United States - pink nodules | ecosystem: Host-associated > Plants > Roots > Nodule... | reverse complement strand
TCTCCAAAGTTCATCAATTCGACCTCGCTTCGCAACTCATTGTTGAAATGGACCAAATTAACCTCCCTCCTACACCCACCACTTTTTTCATCCTCATTAAAAGACTTATCTCTGCTAATTTAACCCGTCAAGCCGTTCGCGCTTTCAATGAAATCGAATCATATACCAATACTAAATTAACATCGGAACATTTCACTTACTTGCTTGACACGTTATGTAAGTATGGTTACGTTAAACACGCTTGCGAGTTGTTTAACAGAAATCATAACAGATTTGTAGCTGACACGAAAATGTATACTGTTTTGATATATGGTTGGTGTAAGATTGGGGGGTTTAAGACGGCATTGTCCTTTTTGAATGAGATGAAGGTGAAAGGAGTTGAACCGAATGTTGTTACGTATAATGTAATATTGAATGGGATATGTAGAAAGGTGAGTTTGCATCCAGAGGAGAGATTTGAGAGGACTATTAGGGATGCAGAGAAGGTGTTTGATGAAATGCGTGAGAGTGGGATTGAACCGGATGTGACTAGTTTTTCAATTGTTTTGCATGTTTATAGTAGGGCGCATAAGCCGCAGTTGGTTTTGGATAAATTGGGTTTGATGAAGGAGAAAGGGATTTGTCCGAATGTGGTTACTTATACGTCGGTGATTAAGTGTCTTTGTTCGTGTGGGAGGATTGAAGAGGCGGAGGATTTGATTGATGAGATGGTGAGGAATGGTGTGAGTCCTTGTGCTGCGACGTATAATTGTTTCTTTAAGGAGTATAGAGGGCGGAAAGATGCTGATAAGGCTTTGAAGTTTTTTAAAAAGATGAAGGAGGATGGGTTGTGTGAGCCGACGACACATACCAATGGGGTTTTGATTGCCATGTTTTTGAAGGCGGATATGATTGGTGTTGTTAAGGAGATTTGGAATGATATGTTGGAGAGTGGAGTTGGACCGGATTTGGATTCATATACAGTTTTGATACATGGGTTGTGTGAGAGGAAGAAGTGGAGGGAAGCTTGCCAATATTTTGTTGAGATGATTGAGAAAGGTTTTCTTCCTCAGAAAGTTACCTTTGAGACACTATACAGGGGTCTTATTCAATCTGATATGTTGAGGACTTGGAGGAGATTGAAGAAGAAACTTGATCAAGAGTCTATAACATTTGGGTCAGAGTTTCAAAATTATCATTTGAAGCCATATAGGAGATGAGCTACTATTGTTACACATGAGGAGGTACTTTTGATTTTTGAGACTGTTTTTATGTCTTAACTTAATTGGTGTTTAGTTTTTTTCTGCATATGTAGTGTTAGTCACTTCTTTGGTCCAGGTGAATGTGTTATTTAGGTTAGTTGTATCTATGATTATATCCCTAAAAGCTGTGAAATTTTTTTTTTTTTTTTAGGGTTAAGCTGTGAAATGCTGAATGTCAACACTTCAGCAATAAGTTGTATTGTTTAATAATTGAGGGTTATTCTATTTGTTGTCATAACTGTTGTATGGAAAACATTTATTGAAATTCGGATTACACTTCTTTATCTGCATTGAGGTGCTTTTTAGGTCAAGCGACTGTGTTTTGCCTTTGATGTCTCATTGTGAATAACGATTGGTCTGACCTGACCTGTTTTATTTTGATGATTTACTTTTTTTTATGACAAAGAAAGCAAGGTAAAGAAGTAGGAAAACAGCTAAAAAGTACAAAAGAAAAAAAAATTAAAACCAAGGAGAAGGCTGGAAACGAATAAATACAGTATTAACTTGAGAGTGAAATACTTGTTATGCTATGTCTCTTGTCATAACAACACAATGAAGTTGCTTTGGTTTTTGTCTCAATTAACAATTTGGCAACATTAATACTATAAACATAGAGATAATTTGTATCTCCAAAGAAAACTAATCTATCAGCTATGATGACAGAGGCTCAACCCGTTGTCATCCACTCTTATGATTTGATTAGGATTTAACATCACTTGCTCTGATTATTTTTATTTATTTATTTTATATAATTTTGATTTAACTCACCCTCACTGTACTTGGAATCAACCACACCCCAGACAATATATATTTTTTATATGTAAAAAAATGCATCTTTATTCTTTGCTTTTCATATCCAACATAGAATAAAGATAGAGCCTGATTAGAGCATATAAAGAGTGATACCCCTCCCTTCATATTCTATGCTAACTATTAACTTGAGAGTGAATACTTGTTATGCTTTGTCTCTTGTCTCAACGACACAATGAAGTTACTTTGTTTTGTTGTCTCATTTAACAATTTGACAACCTTAATACTATAAATTAGGGGTGTCACTATGAGGAGTATGTATAGTGTTAATAGCTTCTTTGGTCCAGATGAATTTGTTATTTAGGTTGGTTCCTTTAGAGATATAAATTATCTCTATATTTATACCCGTAAATTTAGAAATGTTGAATGTCAGCAATTTAGAAATAAGTTGCAGTGTTTAATTATCAGACGTTATACTATTTGGGGAATGTGAGTGTGTTTTACCTTTGATGGCAAAGTAAGCAAGGACAAGACATAGGAAAATAGCTAACAAGTACAAAAGAAAAAAAACCACAATTAAGAATGGATAAGAGATTAGGCTGGAAAAGAATATAGTATAAATTGAGACTGAGCTCTTTCTTTGCTAACACTTCACCTATTCCTACTGTTAGGTTGAGTCAGAGAAGAAAAAAAGCATAATGGGATGGTTTCTCTGTCTGAGGTGTTTTCATGGTTGTGCTGTTTTATTAGCTTTTCTTCAACATTGAGAAGGTTCTGATACTGAAGGGTCCGGGATCCTCACATATACACATACTATAAGAATAAATGGAGTTGTATTGAAAGCAAGGCACACACTTGTCATCCACATAACTTATTACTCCTTCCCAATAACTTACAAGCTCTTCCTTTTATAGAAAGAGTTACATATATTGACAATAGTTAAATTATACAAGATTCATGACAAATTTTTAGTTTCATGGATTTCAAGATACATCAATATTATGTCTAGTCTGCAGTCAAAAGATTGAAAATTATGCTTGTAGAATATTAACGTGTCTTGAGATCCACAGAAAGTCTATCAGGTTGTCACAATACTGTATTATGAAATATTGTTGGTATGCATAATTCTTCCTTTAAGTGCTGGTGATCCATGGTTTGCATTGGATGATCTACCTTCAAGAAGAACAAGGGTAGGGATTGTGAGGGGTACATTTTAAGAAAAGAGGATAAGGTGTCATTTGAAATGAGGAAGAGAATTGGAAATCTCTTGAAGTGAGCACAAAGCATGATGTTTGAGGAGACGAAGCATCAATGAAAAAGAGGCATTCTAAAATAAGAAAATCCAAGCATCTAGCTAGTTGGACGAAGGCTGTGCAATGAAAGCCCCCTTGCAATTGGAAGGCTATGACAACAGAACATACTTGAAGGATATTGGATATCTGAATTAGTTCCATGAATGTAATACTCGTTTGGATTTAGGTTTTATGTTTGGTTGATGATGGTCATGTTTCTCTGAATGTTTATCCATTTTGTTCGTGTCCATTTTGTAGTCCTTGATATCCTTTACATATCTGATGTATATGGTAGCGGGAGCTTGGTTAGTTTGCCTTATTAACTTTAGAAGAAATATGCACATTATATTTGACCGTGATAAATACATATGATATGCCTTTAACCTGAATTCTCATGGTTTGATTGAATGAAATACCTAATTTTGGAAAGCAAAATATTAGTCTTCGTGTAGGACTATAGCAGCTGGTAAAGTTGATAGCACCATTCTGGAGCTTAAGCTGGTCAGTTTTATGAAACTCAATACAAAGAAATGGTTAAGGGATTGATCGCTTTAAGCTGTGCAATACTTTCAAGTTCCAATTATAACAGTAGCAATTGTTATCAACACATCAGAAGGTTCATTGAATACCCTGAATGAATGCCATAATGTGTTGTAAAAAATACATAGGTATTTTTCTATGAGAGGATCATTTTCTATGAGAGGATCAGTTGGTTGATTTTTCAAATCAACCAACTATTAGTACTAATATCAAGAAGCGCGGAAAATTGTCGATGAAACAATACCCAACAATAAAGGTAAAAATTTTGAAAAAGGAAAAACGATGCATTGATTAAAATTGTCATAAAAGCTTTTAGTCACTGTAGAGGTAAGCTTATATAGTCTTATAACCAAAGCACAAGGTCAGACCAGATAGAACAAAGGTAATAACCACATGGAACAAAGGTAACCATTTACATGAGAAAATTTTGTATCTCCATGATGCAATCAGCTGCTTCACAATCATTATCATATTTTTTTTCTATATCCATAGTTCACGAAAAGCCTGACTAGTTTCTCACAAGCTTCATTAGAAAACCAAACAAGCAAGAAAAACCTGAAAAGAACCACAATAAATTGTGTTATTTCAAAAGATCAATCCATTAAGGTACTAAGTAACAGATATCTATTCGAGAAATATGCTAGCAGCACACCATGTAACACTTGTTTTACCAGTTGAAATTCATATGGATCCCACTCGAAATAGAGACTTGATTGAATTTCAACCAATAGGAGGGTGTGTTGGAAGAAAAAAAATGTTAAATGGTATTAGCCTCTACTTTCATAATTATTCTTACCGCACAATTAAACAAGCAACTACCACCCGTCAAACTGCAGTAACTTCAGGAATGTGGAACAGCATGAGCAGGTGTTATATAACTGCAAGGGCGACATTACAGAAGGGAAAGAAAGGGGGAAAAAATAAGACGTGTTAGTCCCAGCAAAATCATTGTAACATTTTTGTTAAAAGGTCATTCTCAAGATTAAAAGTAGTTCAGTAGCTACCTAGAAAGTCTTGAAATTTATTGCAGCCCAAAGTGCTCCAGATCAAAAGCTGGAGAACAAAGGGCCTAGAGTAAGGCCTGCATAACAAATTTACCAAATATCAGAAAATGCAACAATACTGCAAACATAAAACTAGTTATTAGTTTGGAAAAGACAAACCTTTATCTGCTTATTTCAAATAAGCTGCATCCTATATAAAACCTCACTGACCAAAATTCATCTCCGAATATCTGCACAGATAGCATAACCAACATTAATTGAAATGATTTGAGATATATGCAATCATGACGGTAGCAACAAAGATGATTTTGCAAGCCAACTTGCCTGCGAGGTTTATTCTGTCGTTGTCCATACTCGTCATTTACCAGCTCTACAGACAAATAAAAGACAAATCACAATTGATGTAACCGAAGTCAAAAGGTGAAACTATCAAAGGGAGTGAAATATATTTTACCAGTTTTTTGTGGTGGCTTCAATTCATTATTAGCTTTATTCACATTTTCCTTGCTGCAAAGGTTCGTCGCAAAAAGAAAAAGAAATAAAAAATCTAACAATAAGCTACTGCAAAATTGCAAATGAAATGGTAATGAATCATATATTTAATACTATAAAACTGGACAAACCTTGAATTATCAATTGCAGAGGTCTGTCCCGGTTGTCGACCGTAAGCACCGTCAACAGCAAGGTATGGTGAACAGTATTGAGCCCCTAAAGCTCCTGCAGCACCAGCCAAGACTGGTAGCCTAAATACAGACGAGGTAATTACTTAGTTTGGAGAGATGAAAATATAAGGAATTTAATATTGTTCAATTATAAATAAAAGTATTAACTCATAAGATATAACTGTACCATGTCATTTCTGATTTTCCCAAACCAAGCTGAGGATTAGCAACATATCCAGGGAATGCCATGCCAACAGCAGGAACTCCCATACCACCAGGATGCTGACCCCCAAATTGCATGACTGCATCCAACCAAATTAAAAATAGAAAAATCAATTGCAAGCGTAAAGGAATTCAAAGAACCCAAGACGATATTTAGATAAATCAGAACCGCAGGGCTAAAGATGACAATAGATTATATTAGAGTTGAGTCCTGCAGTACCCAATCTCACATACCTCTGTACTTCAAAAGAAAGAAAATTCAGGACCCAAGACCTAACCCCAAGTATATTATCCAAACCCAAAAACTATTATCCATGTCTTCATTAAGTTAAAATATAATCTTCCATAATGCATTTGTTTGACAGTAAATGCTATTAATAATACTAACATAAATAACCCTAATCCAACATAAATGCTAGTCCAACATAAATGCTATTAATAATACTAACAATCGAAGTGAAAAAACAGTAAATAACCCTAAATAATATAGGTATACAATCTTAGAGTTTGGAACAGTAAATAACCCTAATATTACTTATCATTCTCACTTCAAGATCAAACAAAGTATTCGACTATTCGTATTAACAAGTTAACATCAAATAATATTACATGATTTTCGCAGGACAACAATGATAAAATTTAGAATCATTCAATCACAATATCAGAAGAAAATTGCATTTGAACAACAGAACTTGCACTAAGTAGACAGGATCCAAAATTTCCTTAACTTTTGCAATATAGTTACAAACCTGGTAAGAAGGTGGGGAAGTTCGGATCTCCTTGGCTGATGCCCATATTTCCAGCAGCACCCATTACCTGTGCCCCACCATAAACAAAAGGTCCCCTTCCAGGACCCTGGGGAGCTGCATTTCCCTTCCCCACCAATGCACCTTTGGCTTTACCTGATTCTGAGGCCGCATCTGTATCTCCAGAATCAAGTGAATTAATTGATGCAGATCTTTTTGGAGGAGATGAAGACTGAGATCCACCACCAGGTCGATGGCCCATCTGTGGGGCAGTAGCTTGCACAGACGTTAAAGTCCGCCCTGGTGCAGAACTTCTCTGAATAGCCTGCAGTTGTGTTGGAGAAACTTTATTTACTTGAGTATGTGAGGGAACAGGTTGGTAATTCATCTGTAATGGGATCGGTGCACCTCTCCCAGGCCCAGCAGGCCTGGGAAAAGGAGATTGAGAAACATGGACACCAGAAGATCCAGGTGGTGCCAAATGAACATTGTTCAGAGGCTTTCCAACAGATGGGCGGACAGACTGGTCAATATACAGCTTGTCCGTGCTGATGGAATCAACAACATTCTTTCCCCGATGAATTGTGTTGTTTTGTTGAACCGGAAAACCCTCATCCATAACAGGGTGAATGTTCCTGCTGGTGCTGCCAATTTGGACATCCCGTTTTTGTGGCAGATTAATTTCTTTGTTAGAAGAGCCCGAGGGGTAAAATGGAGGCGATGCATAGTTCAAATTTGAAGAAACATGTGAAGTTTTCTTAGCAGGCACAGGGTCAGATTCTGCATTGGATGATGGTATGGAGTTTCTCTCTGAACTAGCACGTGAAGTTTTCTCCTGAGATTTCCTAGATCTAAGAGAAACAAAAAAAAACATATCAGAAAATCACCAACATGATAGTGATCATGTCAACAGAAAATTCTACAATACGCGTCTTGTACTTACTGTTTATTTTGCACCTGGGGAGCTGGACCATTTCTTCTGTTAGTAGGTTCATACCTTCGAGGCCCTCTTCCTTTCACAACAACCTTAGGCACCTGGTTTTGATTGCTACCTTCATTATATTCTCTGTTATTATTTTCTCTGTTGTTATATTCTCTGTCATTGTATTCTCTCCTGTTTCCTCGAACATGTCCTCCACGACCAGTGCCACGAATTCTACCGCGCCCTCGAAAATTACCCCTAGAAGGTCTCCTCTAAATTTTATACACACAACATTAGAAAAGAGTCTAAGAAAAATGACCATGGAACTAAAATGAATGAGTGATCACAAAGCACTATAAAGATCATTACCTCATCATAGCGCCTATCTTGCACTGAAATTTCCTCAAATTTATCATGTCCCCATTTCTTGTCATCTTTGGACTCCCACAATCTCCTTCCACCATGCATCCGCCTTTGAAAAGTCGGAGAGTTAAAAAGATAAGAAAAAAAAATAACCTATGAAGCAGACACATTCACGACACTGACTCACACATTGACACTAATAACTGGATGGAATAATTTAATGTAATCACACGGTGTCAATGTTCCTTCGATCTAAAGTTTACGCACTACATCCAAAACAATACATTATATAACAATCTGAGCTACAATATTCCAGGTCAAAGTAGCACTAAATATACATATACAAGGCAACATATTTGGTACAAAGCAACATGATGAAAAAAGATACCATACACGACACTGACTCACGTTTTGACACTAATAATTGAATATAATCAAATGTGTCAATGCCATACTCGTGCCATCGATCTAAAGTATCCATAATACATACAAAACAACAAATTCTATGACCAAATCTAAAACTAAGCTACAAAATTCCAAGTCATCATGTAACACTAAATTATACAAGAAATATAAACAGATTCATAAAGGTATATTTGGTACAAAGCAACATGATGAAAAAAGATACCTTTGGCGGGCATTAGAATTGTCCCTAAAACGGTCATCATGCATGTAAAAGGCACCAGCAGTGGGCACAGCAAATGGTTCATTCTCCTTTTTCTCCTCCAAATTAACCTCACCAGAATCTTCTTCTTCCAAAGGTACCACACCACCATCAGATTCCTTAACCACAATCACAGAACCATCAACCCCACCTTCACCTTTCTCCTCATAAACCTCTTCTTCAACTCCCTCCTCATACTCTTCTTCCTCATATTCTTCTTCTTCCTCAACTTCCTCATCATCTTCATCATAATCAGCAACACCACCTTCACCTTCTGAATCATCAGAACGAACCCTAACACGAAGATCTTCACTCTTAACTGAATCATCATCTCTTTCTCCTACCCCTCTTTCCTCTTCTTCTTCATCATCACTAGCCTCGCGTCTCCGCATTGTAAGAAGCGATCTTTGCGCTTCTTCTGGATCACTCTCGTAATCAACATCTTCTTCCGCAACAGAATTAGCCATATCAAAAACCCCACAAAAAACCTAGAATTTCAAGAAACAAAAAACCCCAAAAAACAAGAACCCCACAAAAAATTAATCCACGAATTCCGAAACCCAGAACTGAAAAACGATAAAAAAAAATCGAACTTTATCGGTAACAGAACAATTAATCAAAGAAAATCAAAAAAATCCCCTTTTATGCAAAGCTTCTTGAATCGATTGAAATCGGATGAAAAAGAGCAGCAAGAAATGTGAAAGATGATGAAAATGGAACCCTAATTGGAGAAATTGAAAGGAGGGGATTGAGCGGGGATTGGGATCTGAAACCCTAGATTGGAGATTTATGAGTGAATAGTCACGAATTGTGAAAAGAGGAGAAGTTGTTTGAAGTTAAAATAGAGGATTACGTAGAAAGTAATTATCTGATTTTGGAAGGGTAATTTCGGAATTTTTGTGATTTGGGATCTCGTGATTCGTCAACTACTGGCACGTGATTTAGATCACAAATTTGTTTGATACGTGGGATGATATTGACGTGATATAAGATTTTTTTTTTACTAACGATTATAAGATACTTATTTATTTAAATTGTTTTGCTAATTTATCTGTTTATTTAAAAACAACTACTATATGTATATTCCTTAAAAGAAAACTATTATATGTCTATCTTTTAAAAAAAAAAAAAACTATTATATGTATACGTCTAATCGATGTGTTGATCTGTTAACAAATCTTGGACGAACGCTCTCTTTAAAATTTTAATTGTATTTTCTATGAAATTTTTCCTCTTGCTTTGAAACTTCTATTAGAAGATGGTGTAAAAAGAATTAGTTTGTCTTCTTTAATTTCATAATTTCATTCCTTTCTCGTAAAAAATTAATTAAAAATTGTCGTAATTATTAGGCATGACAACATAATCTACACCCTTTCGAATTTGCCTAAATTCGTCTACTCTTTTGAAAAGGAAGAATGGAAAGATGGAGAAAGAATGTAGGAAAGATGAAGAAATAAAAGGATGAGGACATGTTTGATTTCCTTTTCAAAAACAGTTTTTTAGTTTTTAAAAATTTGAAAATAAAAAACCTGTTTGTTATGACAGGTTTACAAAATTGTTTTCACTTTTGCTGTTTTCAAAAGCAAAAAACAAGAACAGCTAAATGTAGTTTTGCTTTTCACTTTTCCATTTTCAAAAACCAAAAACACGGAAAAAATGGTCAATTTTCATTAATGGCAAAAGCGTAATAAACTGTAACTTTGAATTTTTCTAAAATAGTTCATACATAGACCAATTCAACGTAAAAAGTGTTCACAATTTTCTTTACTTTTTTCTAATTCATTTTTTTAATTTAATTAATATACTCAATTATTTTTTACATGCATTCTATATATTGTCAATACAGTGATTGTTTGTGACAAATATTATTGCATACATGTGCAAAATAATTATATACTATTAGAACACATTAATTAAACCAATAGTTTCTAGATTCTTTTTTTAATTTTTGTTAACATATCCGGTGTCAAATATAAAAAAAATATTCTTTTTTTTAGGTTAATTAAATAATTAATGTATCTGATTTATAATGAAGACTAGGTACATTCATTATTCAATGAACTTAACAAAAGAATATTTTCTTATGTTTGAAAGTGGAAGGAGTATTATTTTTACTCAATGAATGCCTGCCATTACTAAGTTATGGTCATTGTTGTCAACAAAAAAGAAGTTCTACTCATTTAGTTAATTATTAGCATCACTATTGTTAAAAGAAGTTCTGGTCTTATATTTGATAGAATACCGATTCAACATTGATTTATAAATGACTTCAAATTATTATTTTTTTTTTAGGAAATAATTTTTCAATTCATTTCATCCATAATAAGAGAGTGAATACAGTAAGGTGGATGATAGAAAATACTCGAACTAACATGTAATATATACACTGTAGCAAGATTATAAGCGACTCTAGATGTCCAACCTTGAACATAGGAAGATATGTTAAAGAGTACCACATTTAATGAGATAAGGTATCATCATAAATTTATAAATGAGTGCAATTTTGGTCCCTCTGTTTTGGCTAAATTGCATTATGGTCCCCCTATTCTTAATTTGTATATTTTTTTAAAAAAATCATTAATTTCTATCTATTACTTTTTTATTATTTAATGTAATAAAATAAAATAAATTTAAAAAATTTGATTACCAAATAAATCTTAGGCGAAATTACACGAACCGTTCCTTAAGTTAATTTTAGGTAACTCTTTCGTCCTTTATCTTTTTTTATTCCGATTTAGTCTTTTTTGTTATAAAATGTCAACATAGTCATCCTTTTTTATGAAAAAAATAATCAAAAAGTCCAAAAAAATTCATCAAACTCATAAGCAAACCCAAATATTCATCATACAAACAAAGAAAATCAGATTTCATCGAAAAAATCTCCTAAGAAATGATAAAATATTGTCATTTCATAACATAACGGATTAAATCGAGACAAAAAAGATAAAGAACGAGAGTGTTAACTAAAATTAAGTTAAGGGAAAAATTGTGTAATTTTTCCTAAATTTTATCATCTTCAAAACAATTTTCAAAAATTACATTATCAAACGGATTTTCTCATCCCTAAAACAGTTTTGAAAAATTACATCATCAAACACATTTTCTCCTATTTTCTTTTTAAAAAGAGTTTTCTAAAATAAGTTTATAAAACAAGTTTTAAAAACTAAAAACCAAAAGTGATTCAAACAGGCCCTAATGTTGCTATTTCCGAGGACTTTGCAAGGACGTGCATTTTTTTTTTTGGATTAAGAGGTCTTTACCCCCTGTAAAATATTTTTTTTGATTTACCCCCCTGTAAAATATTTTTGTTTTGATTTACCTCCCTAATAGGTCAAACAAAAACCAATTTTTTTTTTTTTTTTAAGAAATTTTCGTTTTTTTTTT
>Ga0228710_1011077_pt1 | contig 11791 bp, 2 predicted proteins | sample MedpolnodulmetaG_FD_177995 | JGI IMG/M metagenome (GOLD analysis project Ga0228710, IMG submission 177995) | Root nodule microbial communities from Medicago polymorpha collected in Santa Monica, California, United States - pink nodules | ecosystem: Host-associated > Plants > Roots > Nodule... | reverse complement strand
AGAATATATATTTATATATATATATATATATATATATATATATATATAATAGTGAGAACAATCATTACCTTATGAGTTAGGTCCAATCTAAATTCTAAGAAGTGAGATATAATTTAATTGTAAGCTTTCAATTAACTCAAATTTTAAGATAGTATGAAAACCTATTCAAGATAAGTTGGATCATCTACTACAATTTTTTTTATTAGACCGAATCACTTAGGTCATAATCCATACGTCTAATCCTAGATATGAAGGGTTGTGTTAAGACCGAATCACTTGAATCATAATCCAGACGTCTAATCCTAAATATGAAAGGTGCGCGTTAAGAGTCGTACATTAGTGTGACAAAAAACATATTAGTGAGGGCAATTAACAGTAGACATCCCATTTTTCTCATCCTTAATTACACACATTTTAATCCCTTAGTCTCCACACTAGTACCACTACAATTCACCTAAATTACATAGAAAATGCTTTAAAAACATTTCCTTAAATCAAAATGAAAAACCATAGTACTTATCCAAGTATTGTCAACTAGTGACATGAAAATGAAAAATAAAAATTGGGATCTTAATCTTGGATAAGGATTAAAAGTCCAATCCCTTAAGAAAGAAACAGTATCACCAAGTCCTCTGTTCCAAGAATTCTCCATTTAATGTCAAAAAACATTACCGTCCTCTAATATCTCTCCCTCAACGTCACACCACCGCTTTTCTTAATTATCCACTTCCATAATTTCCACGCTGTAACAAAAATACATTTTTTTAAAAAATAAAATAAAATAATTTTCCAAAAACACGTTACACCGAATGTTAGAAGAACAAACACGCACTACATGTGTCTATATATATAAACCTCATTCCCCTCAAACAAAAACCAAACAACACTTCTTCAAAAAAAAAAAAAACACATTACATTACAATTTTCTTAGTTCATAGCAATGAGTTCATGGGTGAGAGGCAAGTGTATTGGTAAAGGAGCGTTTGGCGTTGTGAATTTAGCTTATTCAAAAAGCGATTCTAAAGTTTTCGCGGTGAAATCAGTTGATACTACAACTGCTCTTCCAAGTCAGTTAGAAGCGTTGGAGAATGAGATTAAGATTTTGAAACGGTTATCTTCTTCTTTTTCTTCTTCGCCTCACGTGATTGGTTTTCTCGGCGAAGATGTCACGTGCGAAGGAAATAAAACGTCGTCGTTTAAGAATCTACACTTGGAGTACATGCCAGGTGGCACCGTCGCTGAAATCAACCGTGCTGACGTGGATGAAAAGTTAGTTAGAAACTTTGCCTGGTGTTTAGTTAACGCGTTACGTGATGTTCACGCGCGTGGCGTTGTTCATTGTGATGTTAAAGGAAGAAACGTTCTCATCGGTGGTTCCGTCGCTAAGCTAGCTGATTTTGGTTCAGCTATGGAATTTTCCGGTGGTGAATGTGAAGTACCACGTGGAAGTCCGATGTGGATGGCGCCGGAGGTGATTCGTCGGGAGTATCAAGGACCGGAGTCTGATGTTTGGTCATTAGGATGTACTGTGATTGAGATTTTCACCGGAAAATCACCGTGGGAGGATGAAGGATTCGATACGTTGAGTCGAATTGGATTTTCCGATGAGTTACCGGAGTTTCCGAGCGGTTTATCGGAGCTCGGGAGAGATTTTCTGGAGAAATGTTTGAGGCGTGATCGGAACCGGAGATGGAGGTGTGATCAGCTACTTCAGCATCCATTTTTGTTACCGTGTGATCGCGTTGTTGAATCTTCGCCACGTTGCGTTTTGGATTGTGAAGAAAACGAGTTTGAATTTGAAGAAGAGAATGAAGTAAAGTTGAATAGTGATGAAAATGAAAATTCAGTTAAGGATAGGATTGGTAAATTAGCAACGGGAATGAGGGTAAATTGGGAAACGGAAAATTGGATTGAAGTAAGGGCAATTTCGTCTGAACATAAAGAAGTAACAATGGAAAATGAAGAGTGTGAGTGTGAGGGTGAAGAAGCTGAATCAGGGGTAATATGGGAAATTGAGAATGTTATGAGGGTAGAAGAGGAAATGGAAGTAGGGACTAGTTCGGAATATTGTGATTTTGATGAAAGGGTAAAATGGGAAATGTGGAAATACAACCGCAACCGTAAGAACAACGTTATAGGTGGAAGTGGAAGTTGGTGTGGTTGGAGATGTCGGTATAGATACGGTTGGGGAAATTTTAATAGGAATATTAGTGGAATATTCAGCATTTGCACTTGTTGTGATAATTGTAAATTATTCAAATCATGTAAATTGTTCTCAATATATAATAATTGTTATTATTCCTTTTGGTTGAAAATATTCTTGAATTGGTGTTTGAAATTGAGATTCACCTCAAACATGGTTAAGGGTGTGTTTATTTTAAAGTTTAGTAGAAATAATCTTATTAGAACTAGTTTTTTTTAATTGGTATTATATTAGAACTAATTTTAAAGAGAATATATTTGTATATGAAAATAATAATATTTTAATAATAACTGAAAATATATAATTCTTTTTATAAGGGGTAAAACCTAAAATATACGAATTTTAGAGGTGGATCTATCATTGAACCATCCTAAAACAAAATCAAATAATATTAATGGAGGACCTCTCAAAAGAATTTAATGAAGGAGAAGCGGATTAAGATTTTCTTTGGAATAGTGTACGTATTTTGATTAAAGGAAAATATTATGAACTTTTACAAAAATATCCAACTATAATGACAAAAATACTCAACTATAGACTATAAATGTTCCCTAGGAGTGATTTTTTTTTTTTCGTAAAAAAAAAAATCAAATATGTCACTCTCTATATACGTAATTAAATGATCACTCTACCATACATCTCTAATGTGCATTCTGTTCTTTACAAAATTTATGGCAAACCCTAGGTCGTTAAGAGTGATGTTATCTTTCTTGGCAAATGTTTTTATTAGTACCCTTTTCATCCATGGAAGATGTTAGAAGAGTTCGTTCAATATTATCATGAAGTTTGCGATCTGGTTTTTTGAATCTTTTCACTAGTTCAAATCAAGGGTCTTGCTTAAGAATATTGGAGGCTTGAGATAATTCTTGGAAGAAAAGAAGACTAGTATAACTTTACACGTCTAAAGAAAATTGTATTGATTTTATATGTTTTTGTAAGATCTAGTTGTTGGTTTATTATTTGTTTGCATTGACGTTTATAACTTTGAATGTTTGCTAAAAATCTATGAAATCTTATATATTCCATAAAATTTACAATTTTTTAATGGAAAAATAGTCTTTTAAAATTTCCATCGGAAAAAAGGATAAAAATATATTCTAATTTATGTAGGACTACTATAACATCATATATGGAGAGAAATGCTACTTAAGAGGTCATATGAAACTAAAATATTTAAAATTGTATTTCAAATCCATAATATTCTTTGAAATTTTAAAAGGTATGTGTTATAAATTCCTACTCACTATTTTAAAATCTTCAAGATTTTTTTTGTTGTTGTCGTTAACATTGTCTCTTAAAATTCAAGAAAATGGTGTAGTATCATATACACCAACCTTTCAAGGCAAAAAACACGATACTTTCCAATCCAATAATTAATTTTGTGTCAAACTTTGAAGAAATCATGAGAAGGCATTTTCCATTCTTAATTGTGTGTCAAACTCTATGTATAATGAGTCTCAAGGTAGATTTCTTATTTCTCCCAATTCAAAGATGGAAATCTCAAATACTAAACTTTGCATAAATCATGAGAAGGCTTTTTTCACTCTAAGAATTAATTTTGTATCAAACTCTATGTGTAATGAATCTAGAGGTAGATTTCTTTTTCTCCCAATCAAAGATGGAAGTCGAAAATACTTTCCAGTGCCCAATACATTTTGAACCTAAAAATTTATGCAATTCTATCCCTGAGCTCCTGTGAAACATTCATACTACAAAAGTGTTTTTTTGTTGATTTTTTCAAGTTACCCAGACTTGAACCAAGGACCCAAAGATTGGGGACATAAACCTCTAACCAATAGACCACTTATCATTTTCAATTTCTAAAATTACTCATGTCATGTTCCATAATAATAGTCACATTTGTAAAAAAAAATAGTCATAAAAAGGTTATCATTTTTAATTTCTAGTGTAACTTTAATTGCTTATTTTCTAATTATATCATCTAATTAATTTCATGTGCACAACTTTTAAGTTATAAATTATTCTTTACTTTTCATTTATGATAATTGACACACACACATTAGTCATAGATAATTGAGTAAAATCACCATTCTCTTCTTCTTTTTTTTTTTTTCATTTATAATTGTTACTTATTTTTTTGACAAGCTGAGAGAGATGTATGACATCAGGATAAGTCTAAATAGAGTACCCCATCCTATGTTTTTTTTATTACTTTATAATTATTTTTTAATATGCATGAAATAGTCAAATACGATAAATATTATCGAATGACGAGAGTAATGGTTTGTCTTGATGCAACCACATAAGTTTTTGTCTAAGTGGTAAGTGTCTCACATGTTAGTTTGTTAGTGATAGAGTTGAACTGATGACCTCTATATTTCTCTAATTCAAATTTTGTAGGTGTTATCCAATATGGATCTATTAGAACAAAAAATAGACCCACTTCCAGATACAGATATACCCACATTGACTTGCAAGAACTTAATTTAGACATTATTTTATGGACAACATTACATGGAGAGATAGGCCTCCGACCCCTCATAGACTTCCGGTTATCACACTTAGGAATCAAAACAATATTTGTTGAGTTCATGTCTCATAGCATAAATCCTAAAGCAAGCCAATGACAACAAGATGTATCAAAAGACAATTAAACCCCACATATCTAACAAGATTTCACTTCTTGTGGTATCTATTTTAAGGAGTGGGCAAAACAAAGTGGGCCCCTATGTTTAATAGCGGTTTTGGATGGTTGATCAATAGACACATAAAAATTACTCACTTTATTGGAAAAAGCCGATCGAGAGATACAATCCGATTATATTTTACATAAAAAAACAGTTGATTAGGAGTTACGACTCGATCATAAGCGAAATTGAGGAGTCTATTAAACTACTTTATGGATTTTATATGGTACACAACAGAAGTGGAAAAAGGCACATGTAACTTATAATTTGGTGTTTTCTTTGTTGGATTTTCAATTGGACAACTACAAAACATGGTCACAAGAAGCATACCTCATGTTGTAACCGCAGTAATGCTTTTTGGGTTTGAGCCAACAATTGCATATGGCAAATGGATTTGGAGGAGTCAATTGGGTTTTGATGGAAAAGAAAAAGGAAAAAATGTTTGGATGATATGAAATTGTATGCTGTATATAATTGGATTGAGGCGTGTCATGTGGACCATATAGTTTCTTTACAATTCTAGAGATATTTTTAACATGCATTATTAATAAATGTCAGTGCTACTTGCATGCCCATCACTTGAGATTGGATGGCAAACTTATCCCTATAGTAATAAAAAGATACAGATAGACATATCATAAAAATATAAACTAGAATGACCTAATGTGTGGTACATTAACACTTCCCTAAAGTAACCGTTATAAAAATGATATAGTTATTATTATATTAAACCTTATCTATCTATTTTGAAATAATTATTTTGGCTGATGATATTGGAGGAAAGTTTTCCTAAAAAAAAAGAAAAAGATATTGGAGGAAATTTTGTACCTCTTTCTTTTTTGAAAATTGTTTTTTTTACGTAAAAACTTCACATTGAACAAGTAAATTACGTTAGAGCCCCAACGGTAGTTAACTACCGGTGGTGCCAGCGGTAGTTAACTGCCGTTGTGTTCGTAACATAAGAACACACAAAACCCAGCTTCCAGCCACTCTATCATCACCATCTCTCTCTAAAAATTCAAAATTTTCACTCTCTCTAAAAAAAACTCTACCAAATCATCCAATTTTTTTCCACTAAATCACAAGTAGGTTATCACTTATGCTATTGTGATAAATTTTAGTTAGTATACATGTTTATAATTTTAGTTGTAGTTTAATTTGTAAATTTTGATTTTTTTTAATATAGTTATGTTGTAGATCTGAAATGTTATTAACAAATATTATGAGTACTTGTTATAATGGAGTTATATTGCTTAAATTTATATTTTTTTTAGTTATGTTGTAGATCTGAAATGTTATTAACAAATATTATGAATACTTGTTATAATGGAGTTATATTGCATAAATTTATATTTTTTTTTTCGAATTTTATATATTTTTTAGGGTTTATTTAAGATTTTTAGGGTTTATGTAAAATTTTCACTACAAGTGTTTGAATGAGTTTTTCATTAATTATTTTTAATTGTGTAGATTTGAAAAATTGACCGAGTGGATCGACGTTCATGCAGAATTCAATGGCGGAGAACCTTAGAGGTTGAAGGTTCGGTGCCTTGGTGTAACGTTAAGAGGTCTCAAGGATCAACTTAATGAATTCAACCCTAGAGACACAAGGAGGGTGGAATTAGTTCAGTATAAACGTCTAACGCTCGACGAGGGGAAAGTATCATTCACTTCGGTGGAATTAAAGAACGACGAAAATGTGAAGAGCATGTTTTGGGAGCACATCATGTTCCAGTAGATCGATATGCGGGTAACGTTGCTGAGATGAACTGAAGATATCATCAAAAGTTTGATTCCGCCAGAAGATCATGATTAGGTAGGGAAATGCACCTTCCAACTACAACAATTGTCTTCCTTTAAATGGGGTAATTCAAACTTGTTAAACGACATGATTCAAGTATTCAACCGACATTTCTATTGTTCCTTTCAAAAGATTAAATTTTTGTTAGGCTTGTTTAAATGAAGGTATTGAAGTGTCAAGGAATGAACCTTATTCTTTTGACACTTGAATACCGTCATTTAAACAAAGCATAACAATAATTTAATACTTTGAATGGAACAATAGAAATGCCGGTTGGATACTGGAGTCCTGCTGCTTAGCAAGTTTGAATTTACCCCATTCAGAGGTAACATAATTGTTGTAGTTGGAAGGTACATTCCTGAATGTAATGTAATGAGTCGTCTATATAAGTTAGGAACATGTATTATTGAGAATCAGCTATATAAGTTATGATATCGAATAGAACAATAATTTATTTATTCACTTTTCGAATTTATATATCAATATATTTGAGTTTCGCATTCATTATAAATTCATGTACTTTACGTGTAATGTGTTGCATAATGTGCAAAATTTGACGCATTTCAAACAATTGTGAAACATTAACGCATTATCGGTTTTGTGTAATGTTACCGATTAATTGATAAACTATAAAATGTTGATCTTTGGGATTGCTGGATGTTGTTGTTTCAGTTTGATTTCATGCGGAATTGCCGTTTGAAATTACAGGTACAAATAGGTCAAAATGGCTGAAAAAACCATAGCAGTCTGCACTGGTTCTGTTTACTGGTGTGAACGGCAGTTAACTGCCGCTGGTGCCAGCGGTTGTTAACTGCCGCCAGTTACTTGAGCGGCTGTTAACTGCCGCTAGGGGCTATTAGGTAATTTTCTTGTGTCATTGTGAACTTTTCTATGTCAGAAAAGCAATCTTCTTCTTTTTGAGAGGAGAATTTGCAACTCTATTTTTATTAAGATCACAAAGTCATTATTTTTTTTCTACAACAAATACATATTGAACTTTAATTTTTTTATTTTTAAAATAAGAGTGGGCCTAAGCCCAAAAAAGAAACTAAATTACACGATTTTTTTTATATTTTTTTACATAACTAAAAGAGGATTAAGTCTAAGAAAGACACTGAAATTATACGATGATCTTTAGCACCTGCTTGATCAACTAACAATTTTCTTAGTAAACATCAATGTTATTCACTATGTTAATTGAATTAAAAATAAGTTGAAGTACATTCTAGAGGGTAGTAAGACTAGAGAGCACTTTTTGCAGGTGTCATAAGTTTTGCATATTCCAAAGCCTTCATCGACATGCAAATGTTCATTTAGCTTTCTACATTCATAAGCACTTAATAAATGTTCATCTAGACATGATCATATTTTTTAGAATGCTCTTAATAAAGATGAAAAGGAGAAAGTTGAACTTGAACTCATCATTTTTACAGCAGTTAAAATAGCATACATGATTTGCTTTTGCTACTTGTCTAAAGTTATCTAAGCACCTAATTAAGATGGTTGTTCATGCCAAACTCATTCCAACATTTAAGGTAGTAACAATTTTATAAGCATGACATTTTTAGTTACTAACTTTGGTATGATGTATATTTAATAATGAACAGGAGGAAATGCTGAGAACATGAATGTGTTCAAGGTTTGAATGAGAACAAACTCCCAGTGACTAGATGAGTGATAGTTGTTATTTTTTTTTAAATTTATTTTTGAAAATGAAGTCTGCAAATCTTATAGCTCATGTCTTTTTGGCTTCTGTGGGAATATTTTTGACTATTACTTTTTCTACCCTATCCATTTCTCACGCGCCCTATTTTTTTTCAAAAATGTCATTGAGATTTTTTGGATTTTAAAATTCGAACTGGTGTTTTCCTTTGTTATAGGGTGAAAAAAAAAAGAGTTTTTCACCAATTCGGATTTTATAATCCGAAAAAATCCGAAAATCTCCAAAAATAGGGTCCGCTATTTGATTTTTTCGGATTATAGAATCCGAACACCCCCTAAACACCCTTTTTTCATGGTGCTGATGCAGTTCGGATTACGTAATCCAAACTACACCAGCACCAATTCTAAACATGTTTGTAACATGGATAGTCATTTTAAGGACAATATCAATCTTCCTAACTCTCATCCTTGTGTTTTTATGATCAAGACTCCCTTAGAAGGGACTTCTTACGGGACTCCGCCCCTCAGAATCCAAAATTCCATCGTTTAGACCCTTTTTTTCATGGTGCTAATGCAGTTCGGATTACGTAATCCAAACTGCATCAACACCAATTTTGAACATGTTTGTAACATAGATAGTTATTTTAAGGACAATATTAATCTTCATAACTCTCATCCTTGTGTTTTTATGATTTTATTTGACATGGATAGACCCCTTTTTTTTGGTTGTTTTTAAAAGCAAAATTCAAAATTGCTGAAATGGGAGAGATTATGATTGCTGATTATACATAAGCATAGTTTGGATTATGAAATCCGAACTCGTCCTGATTACGAAATCCGAATTGCAAAGGGCATTTTTGGAAATTTTACAGGGTGCGTGAGACTGCCATAGGGTGGAAAAAGTAATAGTCAATATTTTTAGGGTTGTATGGCCCAAAAGGCCTCAACCAAACGGCTTTCACCTCACCTTGCTTATAAATCATTCGGGAATTTCTTTTCCCATCTGTCATGTTTCTCATGCACCCTTCAAAATTTCAAAATTGCCCTTGGATTTTCGGATTATTCAATATGTCTTATTTTCAATTCTTCCTTTCAAGTCCAACTCGATTAGTCTCTTCGGTGGTTCAATTGTGTCTTTTCCTCTTAAGTCCAACTAGATTAGTCTCTTTGGTGGTCCAGTTGTAAAGTCGATTTGTGACTTTCATACCTTATTTGCATCTATGTTAAGATTGATACGAACTGTTAGTAAGTTCTGATACCATGTTGAATTTTCAGTACAAGCGCAATTGGAGGAATGTTTTACATATTGGGCTATAGTTGTGGGGCACTCAACAAGATTTAAGAGCAGCACACCAATGTGAAGTTGTTTTCTTAAGGGAATGGATATGCTCCATAGGAAAGGATATTCAAGGTTTGCAGAAAAGTTTGGAAAATGCTGCGTAAGGTACATATACAAGCATTTCTAATTTTCTGACATAATTACATTTTAAGAGTAATTAGGTGTCGGACCTTTCACCGTAGGACAGACAGCTCTAAAAGCTGCGTCAAGCAAAGTGGCCAAACATGAGAAAGCGTGTTCTGACAATCAACATGCTTTTATACCATTTGCTTTTGACACTTTCGGTTTCCTATTACCAAAGGCTATTGACCTTCTACATAGAGTTCAAAAGGTTATGCATAACAATGTCATGTCTCCTAAGTCCATGAATGTTGTGTTCATGAGGATTAGTTTTGCCATCCAAAAAGGTCTAGCGGCGCAGTTTGTTGCCCGCTTGCCTTCTATTCAAGTGTAAATAATGGTTTATATATATATTTTCAGAAGAATAAACATTATTGTTCTAAAGTTGTTGAATTAGGACAAAAAACTTTCACATTATCTGTGGTTTCTAGAAGCATCAATTTGGTTATATAACATGAAAAATGGTAACCATAAGACAAGGAGAAAGAATAGTATCTTCACACACACAACAAAAAAACACACCAGCTTTGGCCATTGCAGAAGATTATGGTCAGACTCAGAAGGTCAAGTATAGGTTTGACGCCATTGAAATAATCAGCATTTCAACCTTAGTCCACGCCTGTTCCATCCTTGCATCCCTCATCTAACCCTCCGACAAACATAAATAGTCTGAACCTCAAGTGAAATGAGGTGTGGAATACCTTCTTGCAAGGATTTCAATCCTTTACACCAAGCAATTTCCATTTCTCGAATCGTAGACCTTTCCACATTTTCTGCGGGAAAGACTCAGGCTCATCACAGTATAAGATATGCAGAGGTTCATTTGGTAATTCATTCATTTTTGAGAAGTTAGTTGCTTTCAAAGATTTAAGATAAGTAAAGTTCCTCAAAATCCTCTGAGAAAGATTTCATTTCTTTACCTACACAAAGGTAGAGTGTTATGACCATTGAAACTACAGATTGGCTTCAGTAACTCATAGTTACATCCAACTGCAGTGAGGTCTTTAACAGATTGAAGCAATGGCAACTCATGTTTCGGGCAATCATGGATTAGCGAGGTCTTTAATATGAATTATATCAATTCATATTAAAAAGTGACAAAAAAATGCAAATTAAATATCTTTTGCAAGGCGTGAGAGCTTGTCGTGATATATGACACAAACTATATAAGCAATTCAGACTTCAGACAATCAAGTTTATTAGAAAAAGCTAGTATATAATCTATTATTGTTGCAAAATGACTGAAAATAATAATTTTTCTGCAGCTTAAAGATCCTTTTTTTATATAATTTTCAGGATAAAATAAGAAAGATTATGCTTCTAAAGTAGAAATGTTAATCAGCAAGGGTATAATATAAAACCTCAAAACAGGAACATTGTATTGAAAAAAAATAAAAAATTCCCAAAACAGTTAAAAAGGTGCACATGCACTTAACAAACTCATCTTCATTCTCTTCCACAATTCCCTTGCTTGCTTGTACACCTTGTTCTTGAAAGAATTCACAATTACCTATCCTAACTGAATTATTGCTTATTGTGATAAACAAAACTATCTCAAAGGTAGATAATCTTATGTGAACCAAATACACAACAAGTAATTATTAATATCATAACAACAACAAATTACAAATTTCATATTTCATATTAAACTGAATGAAAAACATGAAAAAACAAAAGTCATTGAAAGAGACAGAAAATTTATATGCTCACAAGGCATTATAAGGCTCTAAGACAGATTTTAGATGTCTGTTTTTCTCTCCCATTGCTGCTCCAACTCTCTGCAGAAGTATAGATTAAGGGGTAAAGGTGGTGGGGCTGAAGTATATTAGTGGAAGACAGAAGACAAAACCATAGTGAAGAGACAAGAGTGTCATATCCTGCAAATACAGTACAGAATATTGTTACCTTAAGGTAACAATAAAGAAGGGTGATGGTGGAAGAGAGAGCCTACCAGATGTGATAGAAATGTGGTAAATAGGAAGCAACAAACAAATTGATCTATCAATGCTCTTTAAATG
>Ga0228710_1011075_pt1 | contig 11792 bp, 8 predicted proteins | sample MedpolnodulmetaG_FD_177995 | JGI IMG/M metagenome (GOLD analysis project Ga0228710, IMG submission 177995) | Root nodule microbial communities from Medicago polymorpha collected in Santa Monica, California, United States - pink nodules | ecosystem: Host-associated > Plants > Roots > Nodule... | reverse complement strand
CTTACTACCATGATACTGTGAGTGAGTGTGCTAATTTGATATTAATACCATGATACTGTGAGTGAGTGTGCTAATTTGATATTAAAACACAGGTATTAGAACTTGGAATTGTAGTTCATTCAGTGGTGATAGGACTTGGAATGGGAGCCTCCAATAACACATGCTCAATAAAAGGTCTTATAGCTGCTATGTGCTTCCATCAAATGTTTGAAGGCATGGGTCTTGGTGGCTGCATTCTCCAGGTAATTTAATTCAATAATTTTACTCCATGTATATTCAACAAATTAACTTCATTAATTAAATCACTTTATTGTGTAATAATATTGAGAAAATTAACGTAAGTAACACCGATTCCTCTAATCGAATATGTGTTACCCGTGTCAGTAACGTGTTTGGTTTCTATGTTAGTGTGTTGATAATTTATAGAAATTAACACTTGAATCTCTATAACAGGCAAAGTACAAGTTCTTAAAGAACGCAATGTTGGTATTCTTCTTCTCAATTACAACACCACTTGGAATTGCAATAGGACTTGCCATGTCAACAAGTTACAAAGAGAATAGTCCAGTAGCATTGATCACCGTTGGATTGCTTAATGCATCATCTGCTGGTCTTTTAATCTACATGGCTTTGGTTGACTTATTAGCTGCTGATTTCATGAGTAAGAGGATGCAGGGTAGTATTAAGCTTCAATTAAAATCTTATGTAGCAGTATTCCTTGGTGCTGGTGGAATGTCTCTCATGGCTAAATGGGCTTAATTCATAATTATGTTTTACGTTAGACCTGTTTTAATGTTTAACGTTGGGAACCTCTTCATAGTTTTTGTTAAACTACATTAGCCAAAATTTCATGTGTTACCTTGAAAGTGGAAAGTTTGATTGTGATGTTAAACCAACTATGTTATGTTATGTTCACATTTTGAATAAATAACTGGAAATTAATATGATAATTGGTTCTATATTTTGTCTAGATTTAATATCAGAGAAGAGGAATATGAAAGCTGATTTAATACAAGAAAGATTAAAGAGTGGTTGTTTAACTGTTTATATATATACAAGTTGCTTTCATAACTATCAGCAAAAAGATAGGAACCAAAAGGAACTAATTTAGAATTAGCAAATTAGTTAGATTATTTGCAAGTTAGTTATATTAGTTTTTAGTTGGTTGTAATAGTTACTTTGGAATCTATATATAAAGAGCATGGAAGAGAGAAATGTGGAAATGAAATTATATTGATCGAATGAAAAAAATGTTAAATACTACAATAGATGTGAGATGCTCTTTATTTATAGATCCCAAAGTAATTATCACAAGTCACAACCAACTAAAAACTAATTTGCAACTAACATAATCTAATTCTAACAGTAACTGCAACAGAGAAACAACAACCAACTTAACTAATAACCATCAACAACTAACATAACTTACTTTCAGTTAGTACAATTTTAGCTGGGCCGATACAGTTATCGCTACTTTTAATGTACCAATACTTACGTAACCAACTATCACGATAACTGTCTCCATAAAATAGTCAACTCTTCATTTTTCTTGTAACAACTGAAGTCTCAGTTTTAATTTTTAAAGGTGCAAACGAAGAACAAGTTATTTTCACTATCACGGTAAATTATACCTATAACATTATCTATACCTATAAGACTCAAGTTAGAAGACTTGTTTATTGTGAGAAATAAGAACATTTAATCACAATCATTGATTAAATATATACAGTGAAGAATAGATTTTGAATAAAAATATGTCCCTGTGAGTTGACTTTACTGTATAACTCAATTTAGTGGGACTAATTAGGTCATTCTCTGCCTCATTTTCTCTCGTACCATTACCATGTTTCCACTGCGATTCAGTTTTTTTTTTTTGCTTTCCACATTAACCATGGTTTTCTTTTTTCACCCGATGGAGTAATGATTTTGGTGTTGTGTCCTAGATGCTTTAATCCATTTACCCCCCAAAATCATGAAGCTCAAGTGATATTTCTATTATGTGATCAATTCCGTAATTGAGAAGAGAAGTTCTAAGAAAAATAAGAGAAGAGGAAAACCTTGTGAAATAAAATAATGATTATGTCATCAATGATACACTGCAATAAGTCCATCTATCCCCAATTGAAGAAGAATAGGAAGGATGAGAGGCAGAATGGAACGTTCCTTACGGTGGTCACACGATAAGTAATGGTTGCCGTATATATTTAAGTAATGGTTGTGATTGAATTTTCTCATTTCTCACGACAAAAAAATCTTCTCACTTGAGTGCTCCTTATAACTTATTTGATCTTATTTAACAAAAGCCTTTGACCGTGGTTTATGCCAAACAAATTATGAACGATTATATTGATATGTAATTAAACACAATAGAAAAAACAAACAATTATATGTTAGTGTCCATCTTTCTATTTATGGTAAGAAGATTTCTTATCCCCTTCATGCTTCTCGCGCGTCCTCAGAATTTTCAATTTTGCTTCCGCTCGAATTATACAATTTAAGATGTGTTTTGGATTTTTGGGAATATAAAATCCGAGTGAAATCGGTTAATCCCAGTGTTTTAAAGCACGAACATGTGATTTCAAGACAGTGAGTCACTAATTGGATCAGTGGGTCATTGGTCGGACTACATGACTTTTTGGCAAGTTAAGAGGCTTGTGAGCAAATTAAGGTGCTTTAAAAAGCAGTTTTCTTTGATCATTTAGTTTTGACAAAATGACACAATTCGTCCCTTAATTGATTTCAAGTAACATTTTTTTCCTTTATATTTAGGTAACATTTTTGTCCTATATCGTTTTCTTTTCTCAATTTTGTCCTTTGCATTATAAAATATCAAACAAAATAAACGAAAATGTTATCTTAAATTAAAAGACAAAATATATGCTTCTTCGTGAAGTGAAATACGTAATTTGTCTTTAGTCTTTTATCACATCAACTAAATTAACAACCTAAATAATTTTCGTCTCTTCTAAGACCAACGTGTATTTGGGAAGAAAAAAACAACAATCAATCAAATCCGATGAACGTAATAAGACAAAGATTGTTACACACACTGCGTGGCGATGTCTACCCAACTGAAGCATTGAAGAGAAAGGCATTGGAATTGGAGAAGAAGAGGAAGAAGAGGGCTTCCAAGACCAAAGACCAGTTCATCGTTACGGTCCCTGAATCCTTATCCTACCTCGACACCGCATCTCTGCCCATGATCGGCATTGCTGTTGGCATTGCAGTTTTCGCCAAACTTCTCATGATGGTATACGCTCTTTTTAATCTACTTCATTTTCTTGCACATTACCTGTTCGATGAAATTACAAAGTGAAATTAGTTACTGATGGGTGTTAATGGCATGGCAGTTAGATGAATCCAGATCCCAAGAGTTGTTGGAGCGTAGGATAAAGAATGCTCCTGAAGGTCAAGGTACTGTGAGAATGCTTAGCCGTGAGGAGTGGGACAAGGTTCAAGAACTCAGGCCTAGAACTCCGTATGAGTCCAAGTTTTCTCGTCCCAATTCTAGAATCAGAACTGGAGAAAAATTGCGTTTGGTATTAATCTCAATCTTACACTCACTATTTTTATTACTAAATTTACAACAGAGACAATGCGGATGAGTGGTGTCTGATGTGTGTTGTGGCCGACACTGACACTACACTGATACATGAGATTACATACAATTGCTTCTATTTTCTAAATTATTGCTGCTCAGACACTTTAGAGGAGTTTAATCTTGACATATAATAAAGAACTCTACATGATTGGTTCATATTAGATTTAAGTAAAACTAATTTTTATCTTATATGTTTACATTACACAAAATTAGTTCCTTTCACTTGGTACACACGCGAGTTAGGCTTGCATAGATCGTAAGCATTTTGCCTTGGAATTTAAATGCAAGGAAATCATTTAGTTAAGTGGTTGAAGTTTTGTTATATGCTGTCTACAGGAGGATGTAAAGGATTGGACAATTGATGTTTTCATGGATGGTGTTGCCAGAGCTGAAGAGTATGGTAAACAACACGGTTCTAAGTAATGTGGCATTTTATAAGCATAACCTTTGTATTACCGTTAATTAAGTTTATTAGGGGTTGTGGTGATTTATCTTATGAGATGGTGTGTAAGTATATTAACTACCTCAATTACCTTCACTTTCAACCTGGAAAATTGCCTGAACTCTTTGGCAAACATGCAACCAAATGCAAAATGGCATATCTTTATGTAACTATGTTCTTTTATGCACTCTTAAGAAAATAAAGGATAACTAGTGGTTTACACTTATGTAATAATAGAAGCAATATCCTTTTTATGTTTGATTTCTTTTGTCTTATTAACTAATTCCGGATTGCTCTGAGAAGCATGGATACTTCAAAACTTGTATTCCGTTGCGTGTTTCAAGTGATTTGACATATAGTTCTTGTTTGTTATAAGTATATTCAACCTCAGTTTTCTCTGCTGTACAAAGGCTGCATAGTTTTAATATCTCAAGTCATGAATATGAAAAATGCAAATAATATGACGATTAAGTGGAAGGGCCTATATGAAAGAGTGGCTCAACTCTGATCGGATCACGAAGGCCAAAAATATCCAATTCCAATCTGTTATTTATTCCTCTCATTAATCTTTAAAAAGACTATACTATGGTTTATACTATATTATTACACAATTTTGTTGCTTTTATCCCTATGTTATTAAACTCGTACTCATCATCAACTTGATGATGACATTAATCACTGGTACTTACAACAATGGTTAGTTATGCAATTCTGATTTACAGTTATTTATATATTTATTTACATATTGACTTAAACATGAACTCAAACCTTGTTACAAATCCTAATGCGTGATAGATGGTTGCCTGCAATGTAGCTCCTTCGTCACCAGGCTGGGTCTAAGATCCACGAATCTAATTTTAACAAATGCCCATGTGAATTCCTCTCCCTTCAAGTGGTTTGGAATGTCAGAATATTAGCAACTTGCTGCCTCCTCGAGTTTGTGATAGAATTCAAGCATTGCCCCCCCTCTCCGGGCATTGTGATGTGAACTGTTTGAACTCATGTGACTTATGTAATGGGCGTTGATCCTTCCGAGCTACTCTTGTGAGTTGTTCGTAAGGTACAAGGCTCTTGCCACCCGAGAGTTAATAGTTACAGTTGTGTTCTTTGAACATCAAATTATAGGCACTGTCAGTATGTGCCTCCTATCTGTTTATTTTATCTCTCTCTTACTTTTTATTTTCTACAACTTACACGCATTGACAAAATACCCACAAAAACCAAAGGACACTGTACTCTACACGAAAATTTTGATGTCAAAAGATAATTTCTCTTATTAAGTGTCAATTGAATGTATGAAGTGTTGGAGGTCAACTGTACAGAGTATTATAGTGGATTATTGATCTAGTTATTCCTGTTATTTTAGTTTAGGATTTACTTAACTAATCCTTATGCATGAAATTGTAGAGATATGAAGCATTAAGGTTCAATTTCAAGTATGTTGCATAGTTGTGTGGCTAGCTTTGATGTGTGGAGTGTGGACTGTTTGATGCTAAGATACAGAGTATTATTTATGGTTATGATGCATTGATTAGCCCTTCAGAATGATGCATTATATGTATTGTATATTGAAGTAGTTTTAAGCACATGTCCTAGCGGATTAGTTTGAGTGTAGAGTGAAGAAAATGATAGAGAATAACATTTTATTGTCTCCTCAGCAACAGAGTGCTGAGATGGCCGCTTAAGCGATGAACTATTGTGTTAGATGTAAAGTTTTATCTTTATGGCATATAGAGTTAGGAAGATACTGTAATTAGACTCTGGTGTCTGCATAAGAAATATCACTTAAGATGTAATGATTTTTCTTTCATCCAAAAAGAACTTTATAACTCGAGTTATGATCAATTTAGTGAGTAAAGGTTAAATTACCAAGATTAAGTTACAAATTACAATCTTGTGCTTAACCCAAATTTGGACATAGTAGATGATCAAATTGGATTTTGAGGTCAAGATAGAGGTTGTAAATAATCTTTCTTATCTTCTATATAGGCAATATTGCCCTAATTGGTTTAGTGTAGCTCTAGATACCTGAAAATTTGGTAGTGTAAATGTTGATTGCTAGAATATGCGTTCGAGGGTTGATTTGAAGCTGAGAAAAACTTTCTGGTGTGTATTTCTTGTAATAAATGCATACTGAGGCAAAGTGCATATTTTTTTTTCTTTCTATGTATGATTAATCGCCGTTGCTTATAACTGGATCAGTAATGCTAGCGTATTGAGGGGTTCCCTTTTGGAGTATGGCTATAGACCAGAACATGGGGACCGTGAATTTGAGTACCACCCTCCCACACTGCTTAAAGCCTCCACTACATTGTCGTTTCTGATTTGGTGCTGGCTTTAAGATGTTGAGTTAATTTTGGTACTGGTGTGTTGACAAGAAGTGAAGTGTAGGAGCTTATGCTGTTGCAAAAGGTCAACTGAAGGTGCATTACACATTCATAAAAGTTGTGCGGCAAGATTGTCAAAGTTTAGAAGAGTTTGGTTGGAGATGTCTTGCTTTGATGAGTGCTCCAACACTGATGTGAATAAAAGGACAGGAAGGTTAGTTTCTTTGCATGGTGAAGCAAGTTCTACACAGTCTTCACTAGTGATACGCTGCTGCTGTGTCAAATTGTTGTTGGTGCATATCATATTGAGAGGTGAAAACTAAGTCTACTGTCGTGGCAAGGATGCAGTAAGAGATTTTCTTTGTAAATAGTGTATTTTTGGTTGTTTAATACTTTATTTTATTTTAGGTGCATTTCATTTGTATGGTCTGGGATGTGTCTTGGTCTGTTGCTCTATGTCGTTAGATTAGAGCATTTTTTTTATCTTAATTCTGGGGTATTCCTTTTGCATTTAGCTAAAGCACATGATTGGATGTGCTCTTCAACCTTCATAGAAGATGGAGAGAGTGATTACTGGCGATGCTAAAATAGATGAATTTTAATGAAATAATTTACTTATAAAAAAAAAAAATTATTTGTTTGTTTTGAATGAAACAATTTTAGGTGAGTTGGATCTAGGTGATTCCCTTAAGTCAAGTCAGGGCAGAAATAGAAAGGAAAATACATTTCTAGACTGTACAGTACAGTTCATGAGAAACCAATCATCAATATGTTTTGGGTTGACAGAATGCTAGTCCCTCCGTCTCATAATAACGAAATCATTTGTAAAAAAATATTGTTTCAGAAAAATTGATCAATTTCACTTTTCAATATAATATTGATTACTTTTTTTCAATTATAACACTAATTAATACTTTCACCACTCCCAATTCAATATATTCTAATTTACATTTATGATAAAAAATAATGCACCAATAATTGATAAGGGTACTCAAAACCATTTTTCTCTCTTTTTCACTTATACATTTTTTCTTACTAAGTGTGAAATGAGTCAATGACTCAATTAAAATGGGACGGAGGGAGTTTGTATGTTGTTGTAGCCGTAGGCACAAAATGTCCCTTTTTAAAACAATTTCCTCACCCGCAATTCGCAAACTAGCCAATCTTTTTAATCCAAAACACGAGAAATATTCAATTGTAAATTTTTATACATGCATTAATGTTAAAATCAAACTTTAATTCCAACAGCATTAAGAATATTTTATTTTTAAAGTTATTATGGACCCATAACAGCACTTACAGCAGTGTTAGTGTAGTTCCCTCACCTCACAATAATGGTCACGGTCCCTTATTTCAAAAAAATTATATAATGTTCACGGTCCCTACGTGGTTCCGAAAATTCGCATAAAGCCGGTTTCAATGTCCCACACACTCACTGACGATAGGTCATCGTAAACTAGGGAGAAAATGGAAACAAAATCCATCAAATAAGATAAAGACAGAGTATAACCCGATATATGTTGTTGCATTCATGATCGTTGGATTTACATTAACTATTCCGTAGCAGTAACATGTGATAAGAGACAAATCATTGTTCACCTAGGTGGTGGGACAAAGTGACCCAAACACAAGTACAAAGACAAGACAAGTGTTTTGTTGTGACTCTTAACTCTTTTATTTGTACAACGTATCTCTTATCCTCATTAGGAAAATAAGAAACGAACAAAGAGAAGGAACGCACAAGTAAAGAGCAAAAAAAACATACTCAACAAGGAATATTCTTCTTTAGGCTTGAAAGAATGAAAGATATCTTTTAATCAAATTAGCCTTTGGAATCAACTTTGGGATAAAAGATAACTGGTTCTAAAAGTACGGTATCAAATTGATTTTAACATTTCTAAATATTCTCAAGTGAAATTAATTAATTTTATTTTTAGAATTAATTCTAATGTAAAGCTAAACTTTGAAGATTTTACTTCTATGATTTGATATTTATTTTCCAACTTCGGTTTTGCTCCGTCTAAGGCAAGTTTCATTAAGAATGAACTCCAGTATGAAAGTTCACATGATGTTATCCTTCATTGTGTCTCTCATGGTCGGAATCTTTAAACGATTTCTTCACTCATTTGTATTGAAACCCTTACTATAAAATGACCGGTGCATTAATACCTTTTACACACCTCTACGAAAGTTTGATTCAAATGCACGAGTGTTTGTAGGTATAACACCCTCCAACTGTTGTCCTCCGTCGCCCTTCTATTACTCAAGCCATCGTTTGAAAAGGAAAGTATCTTTACATAAGGTTCATAATCTCACCACCCATCACATGAAGAATATGAAAAGAAACACCTTATCTTAACAAATTTATATTTTATTTTGGTAAAATATGACCGCAGTGTCATGCATTTCATAAATATTTCAGAGGTGGCTGCATTATTTCAAATCTCACTCGGTGTCTCTAAAATAAACATATAGACAAGACCAGCAAATTGTTGCAGAGTCTTGTGTCATTCCAATCATCAAGATCCCATGTGAGACAAAATCGACCAGCTAAGGAAAAAAAAAATACATAGGAAAGAAACCAAAGTCAACCTTTTGAAGCATGAAAAATGAATATACGCTTTGAATAAAATATTAAAATTAATTTTTGACAAACGGTACCTAAGTTCCAACAACTGTATTCATTTATCAAATTCTCTAGATAAATTGGAAATATGAATTGTAATGTAATTATGATAATGCAGGCTCTATCAACCTATGAAGCAAAATCAGTTGATACTGGACACATCAACGCCGTTAATAAAAAAAAATTAAAATAAAATATTTGAATCTAGTTACATGTGTTGGTGTCATAATAATGGTATAGGACACCGATTACGCTTTCGTTGTGAAGTGTTCGTGCTACATAGCTTTCAACAAGAAATGTGGTTTGTGCCATAGCTGATAGCATGAAGGCTTGAATCAGACATATTTGTAACCCATCTCATAGGACCATTCAATTCTCCTTTTATATTATATGCAAAAGAAGGCCATCTTACATCACTTCCACACATTTCATTCACACCCAATTTGATCATCTTTTGTGTTCTTTCAAGAACTATAAGACTTGAAAATGTAGAAAAACTGTTGCCAACAAAGATATCAGCCCTCAAACACACTTCATAATCAATTGCAGACTGAATTAAATAAGGATATTTTCCATAAATTTTATCAACACCAAGTTTCTTCTTCTCATAAGGTAGAAAACCTTCTTTCCAACCTTCCAATATTGAAGAATTTTGTAGTAGTTTATCAGCTACTGCAAGATAAAGAACAACTGGAGTTTTAAGACCTTCAATGTTCTCTACTCTATCCATTATCTCATTCTTGCTACTACATATTTGATTAGTGTTCAATCTTTGCTCCAGTTTTTTGCAATGAATCATCCAATCAATTTCTACTCTCATGTGAACAGCAACATAAGGCATATAATTCTGCAATGAATTACCTTTATCATCATGGCTACCAACTTTTCTAATCATAGAGGCAACTCTATCAGCTTCTTGAGTAAATTCATCAACCAGGACTAAGCACTCAAAAACCTTTGCATAATCCTTAACAGGCCAATGATCATGCCACAAGAAAGGGTTTTTCCCATCAATCTTAATCACCTCAATATCATCAAAAGAACCATTTTTATACTGTTTCAACTGATCCAAATCCCTTTCAACTGTCCACTTTCTACCACTTCCTTTCTGCAATTCAACCACTTTTGTTCTGTTCAAGAGATCAGAGTAACGACCCAATTGAACAAAACCATTACACAGTTCATTAAATTTATCAAATTGAAACACCTTGTCAAATAAAATTGGTTGTAAAAGATCAATTTCCTTGTAAAACAAGGAAGCACTAAGACTAGGCATCAATAGTGTTCTGTTCAACATTCTTGCAGTAAGACAAGCCCTTGCAAATGCAATCTTTTGGTTGTTTAATCCCCACACAATTTGAGGAACCTCCAAAAACTTTTGTTGTTGAACAACAAAACCATATGATGAAACATTCTTGCTCATAAATACAAGGTTTTGAGGTAGCAACAATGCTCTTAGAATCAAAACAGCAACAAACAAAAACACAATCTTGCAAAGTAATGAATTTAGATTGGCACCACCCATTAACTTTATCAGCTTGCAATTAAACAAGAATTCCATATATAATTTTTTACACCTAAAATAATTATCCTGTTAGCCAAAATCAACAGACATGCAAATTTCCCTTAGCTGATGACAGTAACTTTCAAGTTCGACAACAATAATATATCAGAATCAAACAAAAAGTAATAAAAAAAGTACTTACAGAGGATGATATAAAGATAAAAAATTTGATTGTAAAAGAAAGACGTGTCTTAGAATCTAAGACGCATCATCATTCATCATGTGAAGAACATATATGATCAGATGATGATGATGATGATTGAATTGAATTGAAGGGAAAATTGGGTTGGTGTGAGGTGGAAAGAAAAGAAGAATATGAAGAGAAAAGTGATGAGAAGGTGAAGGAGAAAGAAAGGGGGAATTATAATAAAGGAGGGAAATTGAGGTTGGTGGGTTCCTCTGCTGTAAAAGAGAAAAAAAAGAAGCTTGTGTTGTGTTGTGTGTACACAAAAGAGAGAATATTAGGAAAATAAAAATATAAAAAAGAATGGGAAAGAGAGGAAGAAGACAAAAGGGAAGTGAAAGAGGAAACGTGTCAGAAGTGAGAGACAGATTGATTAAAAGGAGAAGAGAAGGTTTTGTTCTGTTTAGATCAGAACAGCGGGGGTGAGATTTTGTGGTCCAATTGGCAACAAAACAACCACATTCAAGGACTATCTCGCTTACTGGATTTATTACAATGCATTAATCTTAGATAACGATTTTGTCATTTATATTTTTTTGTGTTATTTTTGTGATTTTCATATATCAAGAGTGTATATTAAATTTTCACGACACTTTAGTTATTTATCATTTTTGCATATGAATTTTAAAGTATCCGATCTAGAATTCGTACGAATGTATAAGTCAAGAATCATATATTTAAATATTAAGAACTTGTATTAAAATTAAACCGTTGATTTGAATCTTGAAAATTCTTATACAAATTGATTAAAATGATGTGAAAAAAGATAAAAACGAAATCGTTAATTGTCGCGAAACTGATTTTACTTTTTTTTTTTAAGAGAAAGTGATTTTACTTTATAATATATAAATATAAAATTGCACTAATGACCAATGATTTTTTTAATTAACTAATCATTTAATGTCACCGAGATTCATGTAAATGTAAAGGATTTGGATAAACAATGGGTTATTTATTTACTAAACTAATATTTTTTATCAGAGGTACTAAGCTAATGTTTTTTTCTAATAAACTTACGAAGCTAATATTAACAAGTAGCCTTCTCCCT
>Ga0228710_1011072_pt1 | contig 11795 bp, 4 predicted proteins | sample MedpolnodulmetaG_FD_177995 | JGI IMG/M metagenome (GOLD analysis project Ga0228710, IMG submission 177995) | Root nodule microbial communities from Medicago polymorpha collected in Santa Monica, California, United States - pink nodules | ecosystem: Host-associated > Plants > Roots > Nodule... | reverse complement strand
AAACAAGAAGCAATTTCCTCCGTGTGATAAAGTTGAAACCGCTGGATCGAAGAATTGGAATTAGAATATAACTGATGAAACAAGAAGCAGTGGAATTGGAATATAATTGATATTGATTGGGAAAATAATCGGAACAAGAAATTAAAAAAAGGACAAAAAACTAGAACCACTAGGAATCGAAGGAGGATTTTGAGAAATACAAGATACACGCGATTGATAGTTATGCTATCAGGTTGCTAACCCACCAAAAATTAAGGATAAAAATAACAAAGGGTGAATAGGATAGGATTAGAGATTGGTTTAAGTTATCATTTTCTACTGGTGCATCAAACAACGGATTAAATCAGGATATGATAGTTGTATCATATCCTGTCTTCCTATCATGTGCACCAAACGGGAGTAAAAACTCACACGCAAAAATAAGTAAATAAGGAATATACAGTATAGATGCATACATTCACACATGTTAATCTATTTAATTTAATTACTTTTTATGATAATTTAATTTCTTAATTATATAATTTAATATTTTAATTCAGATGCACCAACAATATTTGTAAATACTATCTCGTCAAACAATATCGATGTTTTTATGTTGTACGTCTTCACTAAGATTCAATCACAAAATTTAATTGTTATGATCGAAATGACCTTAGTTATAAGGAAACCTTAGGCCCTCTACATGGGTCTAAGATCCTAATAACTATAATAAAAATCAAATATTTTTTATAATCAAATAATTATAATTATTGTATAGAGTACTTTTTTTTACAATGTCATACATCTATTTTATTTTCGTAGACAAAGTAACGACCATCACTTGAAACAAGCACAATAATTAAATTTTGTGTTTGAACCTTAGTGAAGGCGTACAACATAAAAATATTGATATTGTTTGACAAGATAGGATTTACAAATATTGTCGGTGCATCTGAATTAAAATATTAAATTATATAATTAAGAAATTAAATTATCATAAAAAATAATTAATTAAATTAACATGTGTGAATATATGCATTTATACTGCATATTCCTTATTTACTTATTTTTGCGTGTGAATTCTTACTCCTTAAGATATTCCTTTAATGATAGTAAAAAAAAAAAAAGATTTTCATTAAATGAAAAATGACCATATACATTAAGAATACCTTTTGTATGATTTTGTTCAAAGGAGGAGAAGAAATAAAAAAATAAAAAATACTTAATTTTGTGTGTGATTTATTACTCATTAAGATATTTATTTAATGATAGTAAAAAAGAAGATTTTCATTAAATGAAAAATTAACATATACATTTCAAATACATTTTGTATGATTTTGTTCAAAGGAGGAAAAGAAATTATTTTAAAAAAATTGTGTGTATTCACACGGTCTATTTTTCTAAGCGAATGGTTAATAAACTCCACCAAAATAAATAGATCAAGACTCTATTTGCTTCAGCGGTGCGAGCTCACTCAACACAGGCGTTCAACCTGATGCCACAATTTGTGACTTCTATATTTTCATGGTAAAATTGGCTCGAGCTAACGGAAAAGAAAATGTAGATCCTAATTCAAACTCAAACAAATGAGAAATTAAAAATTAATTTAATAACTAGTTACTAACATTGCTTTCAAATAAAAAAAACTAGTTACTAACCTTAACCTTTGTCATTTAAAAAATAACATAAAATATGTTTCTCTCAATGTTGATATACCTCTCAAATGGGTAACTATAATAATCAATCCATAATATATTTTTGCAAAGAAGTTTTTTTTTTTTTTTTTAAGGATGGGAAAAAGTCATGTTGTCTACTCTTAAGTGAGAAATTTTATGAACACTCTTTTTAATGTTCACTCTTTTATTATGTGAAACTCATTGGATAGATTATGGAGTTGATTTTCTTTTTTTTATTTTTATATAATTACTAATTGTTAATACTACTTTTTCAGGGTTCCATTCTAGAGCATGTGAATTCAATTCCAAAATTGATTAAATTTCTCATATCCATCCACTATATATTTTATATCTCCATGTATGTTATCCAAATACGCAAATTCACCCATATGATATTACAACGACTTATCACATAGATCTAATCATGTGACTTGAAGAATGTTTATATACCAAGATGAAAATAGTGAAATTTTATTTAATAAGTCTATTGTTGGCGTTTTATCATCTAAAATGATTGTAATGACCGACTCTATATTCTATTGGATTTTTTTTTAGATTTTTCATCATCCCTCTTTTTTTTTAAAACAAAAAAAACAAAAAGGGAGGTAGCTAAAGTGTTATCCCACCAAAAATATATATTGCAATATATTAAAAGGTATAAAATGGAGGAGACCAAGTCAAAACTTCGTCAAAAAGAGATAAACATAAAAGAAAGAATCCTTATCTTATTTTTTATTTTTTATTTTTTTACATAATTAGCTCTAATAAAAATAGAACCTCATTCGAAACTGTTAAAGAAATTAAAGTAAGGCCTTGAACAGCCAATGTGTCAGCAACATTGATTTTCTTCTCTATAGATATGTGTAACTATGCAATTCATTTGTCTGAGAATAATTTTCATATTGTGTCATCTATTCCTTAAGGACCAAGGTATCTAATTTGCAGTTTGAAAAGCTAAAACCACCAAAGATGAGTCCAATTGTTCTGATAAGCCGGTTCTATTGCCCTCAAAGCACTACAAAGCTTAGCTTGATAAGATGTAGTATGTATCCAACCATTATAGACATTAATAAAGATGCTTCTCTTAAATTATGTTAGGAGTTTTTTACCTCTAGCGATGTTTGGGCTAGTTTTCTTAGATCTAGAGTTACTAGAAACCATGGTTTCATTAACTATCATATTCATTGCTCTATTTATAGAGAGGTGTCAAAAGTGAAATCTATGTTGTTCATGAAAATTCTAGATGGCATCTTGGTGATGGGAACTATATCAATTTCGGGTTTGATAACTGGCTTGTTGGCTCTTTACTATCAGAGCACTCTATCAATTTCTGGTGTATGGCTTACTCTATTAAGTTGAATGCCCTGAATTTAGTTGCCTAAATTGATTGATGGTGATCGCACTTTTAAAAGTGCGTTCAATTTTCAAAGACCTCTTGGGAAACTTCCTCATTGGGCTAAGAACTTCTGGCTTAAAGACATCCCTTCGACTAAGTCTTTAATTGCTTGGAGACTTATTCATATATAGTAAGTAACCCACTGATTATAATTTGAGGATTGGAGGTTGCAATATTGTTTCTAAATGTAATCTTTGCGAATCACGTATAAAACCTATTTTGCATCTTTTCTGTGATATTCCCTATGCTGCAAACATCTAGGGTTGGTTTCAAAACATCATTGGTGTGCAGATTGATATTTGCTCAACTCTTAATATCATTCTTACTTGTGATAGCACTTGGTATGATCGATGCAAATTGGTGATTCAAAAGTCTGTTATTAACATTTTTTATGCTATTTGGCATTGTAGAAACATGTGGAGCTTTCGGGCTAATCTAATTCCTTGCAAGACTTTGATCAATGTTATCATTTCAAATGTTTCTTTGAGTGGTAATTACACTAATATTGTTGGTTCTTCTAGAATATTTTATTTTATGATCCTTAAATCTTTCTATGTTAAGATTCATCCTCCTAATGTTCCTAAGACCAAAGAGATGATGTGGCTTCCTCCGGTTTACCTCTGGATTAAGTGTAACATTGATGGAATTGCTCATGGTAGTCAAGGTCCCACATCATGTGGTGGTATATTTAGAGATTACCAAGCTAATTTTCTTGGTTGTTTTGCTTCTAATATTGGTATTTCATACGCTCTAAATACTGAAACTATGGGCGTTATTCTTGCTATTGAGTTAACTCATGAGAAAAGTTGGACTCATCTTTGGCTTGAATATGATTCCCGACTTGTCGACTTCCCTTTAACGCAGCTTGAGATTATTCCTTAGAATTTATGTAATGATGGCAGAACTACGTGGATTTGCTTAGAAATATTACTTTCAAGGTAACTTAAATTTGCATAGAATGAAATTGTTGTGAGAGTTGTATTGCAAATAATGGTATTTATGTCTCTAATTTCACTTGGTGGGATAACATGTTAGATTCTATTAAGGATGAGTTTCATCATAATAGATTAGGTTTATCTTTGTATATATTTTGTTGATGTTGGTTTCTATTATTGTAAATTCTGCACTTTTTTCCCTTCATAAGGTTTTATCTCATAAGATTTTCTTGGTAATATTTTTAACAAGAGAGGGTTTTTCACCTTATGTATTGTCATGGTTATTGTTGGTGGCTATTACTTTTTTCATCTTATGCTCTTCTCGCACGCCCTATTTTTTTCTCCAAATTACCTTTTGCTCAGATTATATAATATGAACCATGTTTTGGATTGTATAATATGAACTCGTGTTATATATAACTCGAAATCAATAAACTTTCTTCATTTCAATAGTTTCTCTTTTGCCCTAAAACATTTTTCCCACGCCCCAAAATCTGAAAATCCAACATTGGGTGATTCTTGAAGGTTTTTTGCTCAAAAACGTCACATTTCAAGCGTTTTCAAACACCAAACACAAGGTAAGGTCACATTAATTCCTTTGATTTATCATATGCTACGTGCATTATCATGATCATATGCTGAGACCGCGGGATTTGAGCATGCTTGCCTTGATTGGTGTAAAGACGGAAGTTGGATACATGAGATGGTTTACTGTCATTTCACATCCACACATCATTCCTCCGTTGGAGAATGTTCATATCACGAGGCCACATGAAAAGAAGACATTTGATAGGATTATTGAGAAGTAGGGAGATTGCTAGTGTCTAGACATCAATGAATGGTTAGGGGGCATCAAAGACTGTGTCAGAACAATCATGGCTAGTGGTGTGGTGGAGTACGGAAGTCCAACTTTTTATAACTTTTTATGCAAGAGGTTCATGGAGGTATGATCTATCGCCGTAGGGGTACGGGTGCCCATGCTACCTTGTAGTTTTCTAATTTTATAACTTGATGTAAGATTTATATAATTTATGTTTTCCATATTTATGTTTGAATTTATTGATGTAATATTTGGATAATTTCTAGTTTTAATCTATGTTTAATTTATGTTATTTCATGTTTCCTTTTTTTTGTATATGATCTATTTTGTTGCATGTAAAATCAATCTCAATTCCTAGATTTAACAAAAAAAATGTGTCAACTAAACAACATAGATTATGTGTCTGTGCTGACACGGTTCAGATTATATAATCTAAACCTTTTATTAAAATTTGGCCGTTATTCTTGACCGAAGCCCAAAATAAAAGTGTAATTGAACCCCAAAACATAAGAAAATTACTCTTCTTCCAACAAAAAACGGTGTTAAACCCAACGTGATTTAAGTCACGTTCGCTACATTGGTACATCAGACGTGAGTTAACTCAAGTAGGTTATAACCTAATGTGAGATACTTCAGCTTACCGAACATGTCACGTTGAGGGTATTTTGGACAGTTTGTATGGGAGTGAGCGTTTTTTGTTGAGAGAAGAGCAATTTTCAAAACATAATTGTGCCCTCTTTTTTCTTTCGCGTGAATCACGATCTCTATAAAAGTAGAGCACAAGCAGAAAGACAAGACAATCGATGGAATTAGGGTTTGCTTGGGAAAGATGAAAGAAGATGAGAGTAAGGTGAGATCAAGACCATTACGGTTCAGGGAATACAAGTATAACTTGGAGAAACCAAACTCCAGCGAAATTAAGAAAACCGTATTCAAAGCAAGTTATGTGTTTCAAGTAATGAACCCACCCTCGACGATGAAGTTTAGGCCCATCATTGACAACGAAGAAGGCATCTACCAGCCTAATAAGACTGACGAAACCCGTGCTGCCTATGATGAATTCCTTAGCCTCATCAAGATCCAGAAGCCACTTGCCACTTCGCCACTCCGTGTTGTCAAATTTGCCGCCCATATATTCCTTGTAATTCTAAACAATGACGCCGTTGATAACATTCACATGGAAGAAAAATATTGACTTGCTTCTTGACCCTCCTGTTCCTGACGACGTCTTTGACCGCATTCTCTCAATTGCTAAGCTTTTAACTCGTGATGCTGCTGCTGGTAATGTTCCAATCTCATAGTTGCCTATGATTAATTTGACCTTGAAAATAATGATGGTTTTAGTTCTAAATTCAAGCCTAGACATTTTTAGCTCTTCAAAGTTTTGTTCAAATCCTGCAAATATGTTTATGCCACTCTCCTGTTTTGCATTCTTGTCATAAATCATATATGTTGCATAATCGTGTTCTTTCCTAGTTGCGTACTTGCGTAATCTATCTATTCCTTCTGTGTATGAGAATGAGTATGTTGTCTTTGAATATATTGAAATATTGCAAATACATTCCTGAGTGTGTCTTTTGTTGTAATAATTTGACATACTCTTTAACTGACTAACTAAAGAAACATCCAACTACTAGTTGTTTCTAAATTCGATCATGAAGTTCATATTACATGCTCGATCCATTTTATTATGAAAATTCCTCAAAATAATTAGAAAATAAAACATTTGTCTTGTTTGTGACTTAGGATTAGCTTCAGCAGTGTTGGGATTCCTGATCTTTTTTTGTATTTAAAAACTAATGACACTTCTCAATTTTCAATTAGAACTATTATTTTAGTTCTAAATTTAAGCATAAACACTTTTAATCTCGTCATAGTTTTGTTTAAATCCTTCTCAATTTTCAATTAGAACTGTTGTTTTAGTTGTAAAGTTTTGATTCACAATATTCCTTCCTCACCGTTAAATCATATTCCTTCCAATCTTCAGTCATTTTCAGCAGAGCATATCCCTTTAAGCATGTGCGGAATCTTACTTCATCTAGAAATAAACACAGCCTCATTCTAACTCTAGGAGAAACCAAGTATATTTGAAGACTAGAAATGGTTGGAGGGAAATGTTAAATCTTATATGTGCCATTGTGGTCATCGACAATAAAACCTAAGATTTCATATTTCTTAAATGCATTATGTCTGCCTCTTCCTTCTGCTAATGGAGCATGATATACAGGCAATATCCATAATGGTGTTCTTTCCTGGTTGCTTAATATATCTAGTCTTTAAGTCTATGAGAAGAATGAGTAAGTCCGTTATTTTGGTCCTTAAATGTGTGAGATAGCGTCACTATAGTCCTTGAATGTATTGAAATTGTAAATACATCCCTGAGTGTGTCTTTTTTTAACAATATTACGAACTGAACTGGCTAACGAAAGAAACATCCAACTAGTAGCTGTTTTGCGACTTCGATCATCAAGTTCATATTACACACTCGATGCATTTTATTATGAACAGCTCGTAACTTAACGAAAGAAACATCCAACCAGTAGCGGTTTTTTTCTAAATTTATGCATAAACATGTTTAGTCTCTTTAAAGTTTTGTTCAAATCCTATGAATATATATTTTCCAAGCATGCAAATTTTGTGCCCCTGACATTCATGCTAAGATTACAGATTAATAGGGATTGGTTGTACAAGGGCTTTAAAGTTCTAAAAGGTGAATTTCTATGAGTTTGACATAATTTCAAAGCAGATAAAGAAGCATTACAAGAGTCATTTTTCAGTAATGGTGGGTTACTGTTGGTTGTTGCTTAATCTTCTACAACTTTCTATTACCCTACCAATAACTTTCTTAACTTCTTAACTTTCTAACCTCATTCTCTTTGCAACGCTATGTTAAAGTCATAGTTGATGGCACAGTAAAAATAGATCGAGTTTGATGTGTGATGAAGTTACAAATATTTTCTATGAACATGTAAAAACAAAATGGGGGCTCACAGTTTCTTACTTTCTTTCACCTATGACATGTGCATATTTTTTTATCAATATAAACTTTATCTATCACGTGTCTCTACTATTATGAAAATACTTGCTTTGGTATTTTAATTTCATATTTCATATTCACGATATAGTTTAAAATTTAATTTTGGCAACTGAATTCCTTCACAATAAATTATGCATCCGTAATAGTGGTCATAGAATTAAAAAAAATCGAATACTAATATCTTTTTTTAAGAGAAATTGAGTAGAGTTAGTAGCAGCTCTTCTGGCATTATTAGTCAAAAATACACCATTTCTCACAGTATAAATCCTTTTTTTTTTTAATATCAATATAAATCCTATTTAAAAGATATCAGGGTCTCCCTTGTCCCTGACTATTTAAAGATTTCATGGAGTCATGGAGTGTGATTAGGGGTTTGTGCTGGTTTGTTGAAGTAAAGTTATCAATTGAGTATACTCCTCATGAGCAATACTAGATTAGTTTCTTGATGATGCTTCGTATGTAATGCCAACTCGATGTTGAATTCACATCCTTCACTACCAAAAATACTAGTAGATGTATTTGGTTTTCCAGAATTAAGATGCATGCACCAATAGTATGGCATGTTGGACCACAATGAGTGCAAAGTCTGCTTAAGATTTCCCAGACCATCCATTAACATACACAACTTTGTAAAATCACGGGTAAAACGCATTGATTCACATCGACTTTGATGAACACAAGTGCAAATTGGCATTTCATCCGAAAGTCATTTCATCTTAGTAAAGTAATCTAGCACAAATTTGGAACCTTGCTTAAGATTGTTGATAGCAAAATGTAGAATAGAAATTTGAATTCTATCATCTTTGGCAAACCTTTCTTTTATAATGATCCAAATATCAATAGCATTCTAGGAAAACACGATTGTTTGAGAATTTGGCTCATAAACTGAGTTATGTAATTCAAGAATGGATTAATGAGTGCATAGTTCCCCCGCACAATGATTCAAATCTAGAAGATTATTAGTGATTGGTATAGTACCATCAATGAAATTAGATAACTTGTTCTTGGCGCCAAGTTCTTGTCGAATTGATCTAGACCAGGGGCGGACCTGTTAAGGTCCTAGTGTGGCAAGTGCCACACTAAACATATCCGTTTTTTTTTTGTTTGGTCCAAAACACAATTGCATAGCCAAAAACTTTAAGATTACTGCTCTTCGCCCAGCACATTTCGCTCCCACCCATCTGAACTTCCAAAAATACCCCTGCGTTAGTTAACTAACGTAAATGTAAAAAACATGACTTAGTTTTTTACACATGTGTGACTTAAGTCACGCCGCATAAGTTAACTCACGCAGGTGTTACACCCAGCGTGAGTTAACTCATGCTAGTTTATTATTCTTCAAAATCAAGTCATTATGCTGTAAGAAGAGTGAAACTTGCTGAGTTAAAGAGGCAGTGATACTAGTGCAACTACCCTATCTCTCTCTCTCCAACTTACAAAAAATAACCTTAGTTTATTGCTTCCAACACCCTATTTCTTTGCTGCATGTCTTGCTACTTGTTAGCTAATTACAGTGTTCAACCCCATTTGTTTATCTCATTATTAAGGGAACATTTTGATCCTTAATGTGGAAGCACCATGACTAAAATAAAGGTCCCACAATAGATATGATATTAGTTGGAAAGATAATTTCATAAATAATACCAGCTGCCCAAAATAAAGGCTCTATAAATGTGATTCAATGAGCTTCACATTCATACAACTTTGCAATGATAGCTTCTTTTCACTACTAGAAAAAGCAAAATTAATGAGGGGAATTAGTGACGGAGAAAATGAAATTCCTCACAAATTCCTTGGTCGCAAAATTTAATGACGGAATTAGAGAGGGATTTCACGTTTTCCCTCACTAAATACCCCTCACTAATTTTTGTTTTTTTAGTAGTGTTTGATGATTAGTGTAGTTTCACGGAATGCATGCCTTGAGAATAATAAACTAGTGTGAGTTAACTCACGCTGGGTGTAACACCTGCGTGAGTTAACTCATGCGGCGTGACTTAAGTCACGCATGTGTAAAAAACTAAGTCACGTTTTTTACACGTGCGTTAGTTAACTAACGCAGGGGTATTTTTGGAAGTTCAGCTAAGCGGGAGCGAAATGTGTTGGGCGAAGAGCAGTAATCAAACTTTAAACTAGTGCAGTACATTTGATGCACAACATGAATGGCCCATATGCATTTGATGTAGCACAAAGAGAATTGTTCTACCTTTGTCTTGTGTTGTTCACTTATTTATATTATAGTTTGGTTTTGTAAGCTTGCAATGTAGCCGATGAGGGACTTAGTATCTATCTATGTTTTACATAGCACATGCAAAATATGTACAGAGTCAACTAATTAACAAGATGAGTGGTCAATAGTTAAATGATTGTCTTGTAACATATATAAAAAGAGATGTAGAACATTTAGTAAGGATGCAATTTTAACTCATTTTCAACAAATGGAAAATAGAGTTTTTTTTTTTGTAATTTTGATTGCTACAACTATTTTTAATATAATTTTTTATTAAATTTAGTTTTATTTAATTATTTGACAAAAATATTGTGCCTCACCAACATTGTAAGTCCAGGTTCGTCCCTGATCTAGACCAAGAAAGGTAGTTAAGACAAGTAACAACCGCTAAATTTGGACCTTCACTTGGATGAACATATATAGCAGATTGAATCGATATTGGAAGTTGGAGGTGGAGATACCACTGATAATAGCATGATGTAGAGAAAGTGGAGGAATGGAATGGAATTCACAAGAAAGAAAATGGGACTCAAATGCATGCTAAGCAAGGTTTTACAACTCGAGAGTTAACATTAACTCGTTTTGCCTAGGTAAACTCGACTTGAGAACTTGTACGAGTTTACCTAAAATTAAAATAAAAATTAATAAAAATTATTATTTACATTACATATGTAAACTAATATAATATTGTAAATAGTCCAATAGTGCAAAATATGACTAAATTATAAAGGTTTTCAACCACCATAATAAAGCATTATGTTCAACTAAACATCAAAATACAAAATAAACTTGCAAAATCATAAGTCTCTTAAGTCTTAACCATCCAAAAAGGCAAGTTTCACAAGTTCCTAAAGTTGTTAATAAAACTATCACAATAAAATTTAGACTTACATTCCGATTTTGCTTGAGTTTACCCGATTTTACCTGAGTTTGACCGAATTAACTCGAGTCAAACTCGTCAAATATTTCGATTTTACCAGAAATTGAGTTTACCTCCGAGTTGACACGATTTTGGTACCTAAAAACGTAAACTCAATAAACTCGGCGAGTTAACACTCGATTTGTGGAACATTGATGCTAAGAGTAAAGTAATTTTCCTTACTTCATTCAATGATCTAGTAAAGTATATATACACAAGTAGGTAGTCACCGTCATAAGCTAAGATATGTCTGTTGTAGAACAGAGTGACTTTAACTGAATCTAACTAACTTCCTGAAAAAGTGTAACTACTTCTGGTTGTTTTTATGAGTCTCATCAATTTGTGAGATTGAGTTATCTTCACTTTTCACTTGAATCTAACTTATGTAATATTGCTAAAATACTCCTAAAAATATAAGTAGGTGTAAGTTAACAACTTCACATTTGGTAGCTAAGAGGTGATTGCTAAGATTTTGTTAAAACACATTCAGGTAGTTTTGACTGTCACTTGTTACTTGCCGGCGGGTGTGGCAACCACAAAATGACAATTTTTTCCTTAAAATAAAATTTTAACCACGATTTAGGCCATCAAGAAAAGGTTAATTTTATAATTAAAAAGACTGTAATTCTCCCTCTGATACTTTTTATAAAAGACAAATTGGTTAACTAAAGTTGATGTATTTGATTTATAATGTGGACCAAATACATTAATTTTTGTTGACCAGTTTGTTTCTTATAAAAAGGATTGGAGAAAATAGTTTTTAAGAAAATATTAAAGAATTGTGATAATGATCCAAAATATTTAAC
>Ga0228710_1011071_pt1 | contig 11798 bp, 5 predicted proteins | sample MedpolnodulmetaG_FD_177995 | JGI IMG/M metagenome (GOLD analysis project Ga0228710, IMG submission 177995) | Root nodule microbial communities from Medicago polymorpha collected in Santa Monica, California, United States - pink nodules | ecosystem: Host-associated > Plants > Roots > Nodule... | reverse complement strand
ATCCCTCAAAAAACATAATCACTCTATTCTTTATTACTATAATTCTTTCTTAAATCCCTTAAAAAAACATGTTTCACGAGAGAAAGATAGAGAGGCTCCAAAACACCACAACAACACCATTAAAGAAGGAGGAAACAGTTTCAAAATTATGAAGTTCCTGTTTTGTGTAAAGAGGTAAAATCAAAATTTTGAAGAAAACACGTGGTGTTGTATATTTCATTATTTCAATGTGTTGTGTCTATTATATCTCCCCCTACATCTTTTCCAGGAAAATTACATACTTCATATTTTTATTTTCATTTCATAATTTATCAGTCATTTTGCCTATTAGGTTCATTTTAATATTATACCACTGATGAGTTGATGACTAAGTTTTGTTTTAGTGTTCAGTCTGGTTGAGCACTTGACCACTTCTCCATAAGTACCAATATTTATTTGTCCACAAGTACTTGTTGAGAAATCACAAGAAGAAAGGAAAGAGGAGATTGAAGTTATAGTGAGTTTTTCATTGATGAAAGTTTGAATTTTGTGACACAAAAAAAAATACAAAGGAGGCTGGATTTACATCAAACAGGGATAGATCTGAACAATATAACAGATCTAAGAAGTCTAGGCATAATAGAATGTTGAGAAGAAATGGTGGAAGCTATTCAAGTAGGTGAAGAAATTGGGCGAGGTTGCTGTTAGACAAATGGCAACGTTTCTGATTCTTCCATGGTATACAATGAACTTGTTAACCGGAGGTGTGTATGGGGTCGTTAGAGGCGGAAGAAGAGAAGAAAGATGATAACGTTTCTGATTCAATGGAAACAAATAATGAACTAACGAACAATAATATCTATTATCTAGCGGTCCAAAATTTAATTGTTTTTTAAAATAAAATACATTCCGAGGACAAACTTCCTCGGAAATTTTAGTCACTTTAGTGTCAGCTGCATCAGTCTGTGGCTCAGTTGTCAAATCAATATTCCGAGGATATTTTTCCTCGGAAACAAAAGTTCCTCGGAAATTTCCTCGGTAATGGGATTGCAACCAACTATTTTTCCAGGACATGAGTTCCTCGGAAAAAAGCGACATTCCGAGGAGAAATAGACGATTTTCCAGGAGTTTTGTGCCTCGGAATTTCAGTGATTTCTTGTAGTGTGGAGCCTCGGGGACACTAGTTAACAAGACCCTATCAATTAACATAAGTCTTAAAAATCACATGAACTATTGATAATTATACCTCTTAAATCTCACAATCAAGACACAAATAATTTTCTACCAAAGTGGAAAGAATGAAAGAACAATAGAAAGGAAAAGGAAACCAAGTGTGTTGTTATTGTTCTATTATTACTACATAATTTTAAAAAAAAAAAATGGGCCTGGGCTGGTGTGGCACTTGCCACAGCAGGCCCAGGCCAGGTTCGCCCATGGATTGAACCAAAGGATAGCGACGACCGACATGAAATGGTGGTGATGGTCGTGGTTGGTTGGCGATGGGTACCGGTGAGAGAACACGACAAAGATGAAGGAACTGACTTTTTAATTTTTTATTAATTATTAAAAAAATGAATGTTTTAATATTTTTAAATCTCAACCGTTGAATCTTTTTTGCCCCATGTCATTCATCCAATACTCTAAATGGAGCATACATATGTCAATTGACACATCACCAAAAAATATTTTAAGAGTAGTGATACATAGACCACCTTAGGTGGCATGTACCACTTGTACACCCACACACAATTGTGACATGTGTCCATGTGGTCGCCACATACACAAAATTCATATTTATTGTCTATCACACACTCTCACATGGGAGTGGTACAATACAATGTGTGTATGGAGAAAATGGTGTCTACAAAACATTATCCATGTTTTAATTACCTTTTTGTTTTGGAAAAATATAGATAGACACTCTTTTTCAATATCACTCTTGTACACACGCTATGTGGGAGGGTATTTTGGTAATGTATAACAAACGATGTATAGTTATTTTGAACCCACGTTGCCACATGTTGCATTTATGTGTGAGGGTTTAAGGGGTGTATGCCACCTATGTGTATATGTATAAGCAAGCACTCATTCGTTTTTCTCCACGAAATTTTTTTTTTTTAAAGAATGCTTGTCTATAACCCTATATATGTATGGCGATTGACACATCACCAAAAAAAAAAAAAATTTATCACCTTTTCTGTTTTCCTCCACCGAAACCTCTTCTTAGGTAGTGCCGTCAGAACCGCAAAGCAGCAAGATACTTTCGTTATGGAAAATGGCGTATATTGATTTCATTTAGGTTAGAGAGAGACGAACTATATCAGATATGGCTTCTAGTATAGACTGCCGTCAAACCCTAAAATTACTCTCATCTGGCCATTCACTACACTCGCAGCCACTTCCAACTCTTCCATTCGACCTCATCCCAGAAATACTGTCTAGGTTACCGGTGAAACTCCTCCTTCAACTCCGATGTGTCTGCAAGTCATGGAAATCTCTGATCTCCGATCCAAATTTTGCTAAGAAGCACCTTGGTGTGTCAACCACCCGACGCCTGCACTTCGTAAACTACGAAGAACGCTCACTTCACAAGTTCGTTCTCAAGTCTTACCCACTCCACTCTAATTTAACAAGCATTAACACTAACTTCACCCGGTTTGAGTATTTCGCAAACAATTTTGATGGAGATTATCCTACTGATAGTCTCCGTTACTTCATTGACTCTTGCAATGGAATCCTTTGTATCGGAGGTGGTTATAAAGGCTTAGTTATATTGTGGAACCCCTCTTTACGAAAGTTTAAAGAGTTGCCTGTTTTTGAAAAGCCAAAGGTGTCTACTGATCACCTTAGAAAGACATTTGGCTTCGGATACGATTTTCTTACGGATAATTACAAGGTTGTTGTTGTTCTAGACTACTTTATTCCTGATAGTACAGGTAGTGATAATTTGGTCCACAAATCTGAAGTAAAAGTTCATACTTTGGGTTCTAATATTTGGAGAAACATTCAAGAGTTTCCTTTTGGTGTTTTCCCTTTTGCAAGATCAGGAAAATTTGTTAGTGGCACTATTAATTGGTTGGCCACCAGACCATTTTATCCGGTTTGTAACCATTTTATTGTTTCATTTGATTTGGCAAAAGAGTCTTATCAAAAGCTATCACTTCCTTGTTATGGAGGGGCAGATCTGGGTAAAATGTTTACCTTGGGTGTTTTGAGGGATTGCTTGTGCTTGACTTGTGGTCATGATGTTTGGGTTATGAAAGAATATGGAAAAAAAGAGTCATGGACTAAATTGTTCACTATTCCTTACGAGCTAGATCCTAATAGATCCCGTGCATACGCCAAGGTAATACATGTTTTTGAGGATGATCAATTGATGTTAAACATTTTAGAAGCTTCGGAATTGAATTTGATTCTTTACGATTCTAAATATGGTACTCTTAAGTCTGCAAATCTTAAGAAGATTCCAGAGGTCTGTATTGAGAGTTTAATATGGCCTTGTTCTTAATGCTGCTAGGATGTAGTTCTTAATGTTTTTGAGGATGATCAAGTGCTATTCTTTATGTTATGTCACTTGAGCGTGAGATTTAACTGATACATCCTTTTAGATTAAACTGATACACTTATGTTCGTTTCTGCTTATGTTATTTATTTATTTTTGGAATTTGTCTTTGTTACTAAAGATTTCTTGCATTGTAACCAAAAAAGACTTCTTGCATCATTGTTAATTAATTGTCGATTGATTTTTGAAGGTATAGAAATTTGGCGTTATTTTCATTTATATTATATGTTTGTTATAGATTTTGGGTTAAATAGTGTTCACCTCCAACTATTTGGGGGAGTTTTGGTTGTGCCCCCTCTGATTATTTTTATTGTTTTTAGTGTCTCCTTTCCATTTGAAGATTCTTTGATTATAGACTCTTATGTATTTGAGTGTGCAATAATAATGACATGGCATACTGAGTTGGATATTATATAACTCATAATCTTGTATTATGATTTAGATGTGGTTTGCCATTTGAGTTTCTATGATACTAATTATTATGATTTTGATGTTTTGCAAAATCAAATATTTTTTAAAATTTCTGCTCAAGGATGCACAAATTATATAATGTTTGCTTCAAATCTTGCAAAGTACATTATTAAAAAGGATAATCCGGTGCACTAAAGCTCCCGCATATGCAGGGTTCAGGAAGGGGTCCCACCATTTGCAAAGTACATTATTAAATGAACATTTTTTTCTTTTTTTCTTTATCACACATGTTGTTCTTTGCGAAGGTTAATTAGAATAAGTTGAAAGATACCACAATGGTCACAGAGAATTACAAAATTAGTCACAAAGATTACAAAATTATAGGAACGTGAGATCCTGTTTTTTTCCATTTTAATATAGGTCATTAAAATTTCAAGAACATCTTTATATTTATCATTTTAAAGATAAAACAAACTAGAAATGGATGAAGTTTTGTACGAAAAGTAATGACCAAAGGAGTTCTTAGGTAAACAAATTATGAAAAACTAGATATGTAGCATGACTTTTTCTATTTCAAATGCATTTTCCCTAGGATGTGCCATACATATTTTCACTAGTTTGCTGATATTATTTTTGAGATTTGACTGTACCAATACCAATTTATAGGAATTAATTCTTATAACTTAATTGGTTTTCGATTTAAACTCATCTGTTAAGATAAAATGTTTCTTTCAACTATGGTGCCTCTGATTAATTTGGGGGAAGTACTAAGGGATTACCTAGTTAACGTGCTCCTGTTATGACTTTTTTGGAATATGAACATAATTTGTGCCTACTTGCATATCAATGCAATGTAAATGTTTTAGAACCTATGTGCTCTATCACTGGTTATTTCATGAATTCAGTGTTGCTTTAACACAGAAAATGATGCCTTCTAGTCTGACTAAAATTATGAAGCATCATTAGGCAATAACAAATTGAGGTACAGAAGCACAAAACTAGTATATTTCAACAACCAAACAACAGAAAACCAAGATGATACTTAATTTGGCAACATTGTAGATCCAAAACTTTTCTGAATAGTTATTTTCTCAAGAACACTCTTAACACACTTTGTCTTTACTCTTTTGCGACTCGTTTATAATTTATAAACAAATTTTAGCGTTGACAATTTTCTTTGAAATGCGTAAGATGATAAGAAACTTTTGACTCTTTAAAAAAAATAGAAACTTGTGACAGTCATTCAGACTATCATGTTAAATCTGTGTTGTAAGCCGAATCTCACATATAATGTCTGTCATTGTCATTGAGTCTTTTGCTGGACACAATTTCTTAATCCATATTTTAACTCTTATGCTAATATATGAAGTTCTCAATTAACTAATGACAAGTTGTTAAAAGAACTTGAATTTCATTGTGAAAGATGTAATTGTCATCACTCGTGATATGGTCAATTAATTATAATATCTAAAATGATTTGACATTAGATTCAGGAGCCAATGAACACATTGTTTCATCCACACATTGGTTCACTTCTTATCATAAAATTATTCTTAAACCTGTAAATTTACCTAATGGTACTTCAGTACTTGTTCAATATGCTGGTACCATTCATTTCTCACCTCAATTTCACCTTGAGAATGCTCTGTATTCACCTTTATTCAACTTGAACTTGATTTCTATTTCCAAACTTTGTCAGGGTTTGAATTGTCATGCCATTTTTATGATAATAAATGATTCTTACAGGATCTTCACTCCCAGAAGATGATTGGTTTGGGTGATCAGATTGAAGGTCTATATAGATTAGCATTAGATTCCTTTAATCTTCCTTTATGCAATAATTTTTCTGTCAATCATGTTTCCACCAATACAAATTTAACCATTCCTTCTTCTGCTTTCTGTCAATCCACATCAGATCATTCCTTGTTTATAAAAAACACAAACACTTCATTTACTGTGTTACTAGTGTATGTTGATGATGTGATAATTGCTGGGAATTCTATGCTTGAATTTCAACACATCAAATCCATTCTGCATTCCTCATTCAAAATTAAGGATCTTGGACAGCTGAAGCATTTTCTTAGTTTAGAGGTGGCATGTTCTTCTCAAGGCATTTCACTATGTCAAAGGAAGTATTGCATTGATCTTCTCACTGATTCGGGATACCTAGCCTCTAAACCTATATCTACACCTTCTGAACCTTCATGTAAGCTTCACCAAGATTCTAGTGCACCTTATGTTGATGTCCCCTCATATAGAAGATCGATTGGCAGGTTGATTTATCTCACCAACACTAGACCATATATCACTTTTCCCACTCAACAACTCAGTTAGTTTCTCTCTTCTCCTACTGAGAAACACTTTACTGCAGCTACTAGAATCTTGAGATATTTGAAGAAATGTCTTGGTCAAGGTCTCTTCTTCCCCAGAGATTCTCCCCTATGCATTTCAGCATTTTCAGATGCTGACTGGGCAGGATGTATAGAATCTAGAAGATCTATTTCTGGCCAATGCTTCTTTCTTGGGAAATCACTCATTTCATGGAGAACTAAGAAACAGGTAACTGTTTCTAGATCCTCACCAGAAGCTAAGCATAGAGCATTGGGTGCAGCCACTTGTGAACTTCAATGGCTTCTCTATCTGCTTAAAGACCTACATGTTTCACCAATCAAACTTCATGTGCTTTACTGTGATAATCAGAGTGCATTACACATAGCTGTTAATCCTGTTTTATATTAAAGGACTAAGCACCTTGAGATTGATTGTCATTTGGTTAGGGAAAAACTGCAAGCAGGCCTCATGAAATTACTACCAGTTTCATCCAAATATCAACTAGCAGATTTTTTTTTACCAAGGCTCTCCTTCCTCAACCCTTCAACATACTCTTATCCAAGCTGGGAATGCTTGATATCTACCATGTCCCAGCTTGTGGGGGACTATTAGAGAATAAAGGAAAGAAAGAAGAATTAGTTAGTGAGAATACTTGATATACAAGTAACTATGTTTAGCTTGTTAATAATTAAGATTAGCATGTCATTAGGTGTCTTCTATTCCTATATATACTCTATGTACATGTTAATTCATCTATGAGAAATAAGAGTTTATTCATTTTATTCATTCTATAACACACTCACATAAAATACTAATTAAACTCAAAGAAATCTCATTTAAGGGAATACTAATTGTAGTTATAATTATGATTACGGTCAGCACGAAGGTGTTGGTTTGAGATCTGAAAAACAAAATATAATTATGATTGGTTTGAGATTACCATTAACCTCGAGGTGTCGTTGCCTAATTTTGTTTCTTAACAAAAATATATAATTATGATTCCAATAATATTCATAATTAATATCATTAAGCAAACCATTAAACATGCAAGTTTATTAATGTCTTGTAGCTACATAACAACAATTAGCAATTCAACTTTAAGTTTAAAATATACGATATTAATTATTATAATTGCAATTATAAATTTTTAATCAATTTATTAAGTAAATCAACTAAACTTCCAAAAGCAAACGGTTATGACTTGATTTCATAGATGTATGGTATTTTTTTTTTAAGGAACATGTAATGGATTCAATAATTCTATTATAGAGAACTAAGCAACACAAAGGAAATAATCCTTAAGGACATGATAGAAGTGAAATTGAAAGTTAAAAAGGAGAATAAAAACTATCAGGGAAAGGAGAAGAGAATCAGAATTTCAATCACATATTCAATGTCTTGTTTCATTTGTTTTCTTTTTTTTTCTTGACAGATTCATTTGTTTTCTCTTATTTATAAGAGTCCATATTTCTATTTTTTATATTGCCCCTTTAAGCTCTTTGACTCGTTTCAGAACATAGATGTATAATATGTTGTGGTCAATTTCAAACTTGCAATTTCTCATTTCTTTTTTTCTTTTTTTTTTAATGGAAATTTCTCATTTCTTTATATTTGGTGTTTTCGAGTTTAACCGTTAAATTATTTGGATATAGTCCTTGTGATATTGTATAATAAATATTGGGGTCGGGGTCGAATCTTGGACACCTAACTTATTCATCTTAAAAAGGTAAATTTCTAACCACTAGACTACTTGATAAAAATATATATTATTTAAATTAAAAAAAAGTTATTACTTCATTAATGTCTATTGAAATTAAATAATTCTTTTAGAGGAAAAATTGAATATTTTATAAAAAATAAATATTTAAACAACACAATCTTCCGTAAAACAAGCATACATTATTTTCAGAGATTGAAAGAATCAATTTTATTAAAAAAAATATTTTACCATCTGTGATTAATATTTTATTACTATTGGAATGTCTTATATTCCTTTTTTTATGTTATTGTGCTCTTGATTTATCAAAAAAATAAATAAATATTGTTACATTGTTAAAGAGACAATTATTATTACTTTTGAGGGCATAGTTTAGTTTTTTATAAAATTAGTAAGTTTTCGCCTTTAAAATATTTTGTATATATCTATTATCATTTTTTTTTAGGGAATATATCTATTATCATTGTTTTACACTAGTATGTTTATATAAATTATTGTTTTACAGTAGTTATGTTTATATAAGTACGTGATTTTGGACTCTACAAAAAGTAATACATTTCAAAACTTGCTAAGAAAATTATTTTTGGGAAACAAGAGGTTTTTCATTTGATTAAATTATTACCATTTTAATTAAACCAATTGATTGAACTCAAATGGTTAATTAAGTTCACCAAAAGACAAATATTTTGAAAGGACCCAAGTTTAATTTGTATGTCGAATAATTTTTTACCGGACTTACTTCGCCGTCAAACTCTGGATTTCTAGGGACCCATTCCTCTAAAAATCAATAACCATCAATTACACATAATGTCACTTTTTAATTACTACTAATATAATTCAAGATTTATTTTTTTTTTTTACATTTTCAAGCTTTCAACACCATATTTTCACATTAAAGTGAAAATCAAGCCCTAAACACTAAAAGGCAACAATCTATATAATCTCAAATATTTCAAATTATTTTCTTAATGAGCGAACATAGGCTCAATTACAAGAGACTTAAATGTGATCAGCCATCAATCTTCTAGAGATGTAAGCGGGGCGCAATGGCAATGGTGAGTAAGAAGGAGCAGCTACATCCAATGGGGGGTATGTTGGAATAACGGGAGGCTCAACAGGGGCAACAATGATAGGGGTAAAAGGTTCTACAGGGGGCTCAACAGGGGCAAGCATAATAGGAATAGGGGACTCAACAGGGACAGTGGGTTCAACAGGGGCAGGCGTAGCAGGGACAAGAGGGACAATTGGGGAAAGCGTAACAGGTGCAGGAGGAGTAACAACTACAGGCGTAATAGGTACGGGGGCAGAAGGTTCAACAGGGGAGGGCATAACAGGAATAGAAGACTCAACAGGGACAGTGGGCTCAACAGGGGCAGGAGGAGTAACAACGACAGGCGTAACAGGTACGGGAGTAACAGGAATAGGCATAACAACAGGGACATCGATGGAAATCGGATTAGGCCTAAAAGGGCCAGGCTTAATAGGAGCAGGCTTAGCAGGAATAAAAGGCTTAAGAGGGGAAGGCTTAACGGGGACAAAAGGCTTAAATCTAAAACCATCGGTTTCATAAAGAACCGATTCAAGCTCTTGAGCAAATGTGGTGAGAAAGATTAATTGGAGTAATAATAGCACCAATGCTAAAAATTTGATCATTTTTCTGTGCAAGATAAAGTAACCTTGAAACACAGGGAGAGGAAGTGATGTTGGTGTGAGATGTTTTGAGATGTTGTGAGAGTGTTAGTTTGAGGTTGATTTATTTATAGGTGTTAATGTGCATAATCATAGGAGTTTCTGTTAATGTGTAATAAACAATGATAAAAATATTAAAGTAGAATTGTAAATAAAATTGTTTCTTTTTTTATGCATTTTACTGCACGAAATAATATAAGCAAGTTTTGGGAAGGGAATGCTGAAATGTAAAAAAAAAAACTAGCACATTCTAAAAATCCGTCTATGCTTTTTTTGGATAAACTCAAAAATATACTACCTCATTATATGTTTTTGAAGGTGCCTCATTATATGTTATTAGTTCATTACTTATTTTTTGAAGGATTAGTTCATTAGTTTTTATTTTTTAAAAGAAAAAAAGCTCATTAGTTTAGATTATTTAATTTTAATTATCTTAAAAATATAGAATATTTTAGAAATTATACTAAGTGATGTTACGTCATTAAGTTAATCCAATTTTAAAATATTTAACCCAATTTTTTACTATTGTGTGACTACCGAAAATTTTAGGAAGGAACGGCTACAATTTCGCATGATATATAAAGTTAATTTAAAAACAACTAATGCATACATTCCCTAAAAAAAAAAATTAACGCATACGTTAATATGAATTCAATTGGGTCATATATATAGAGACTAAAATAAAAGATATAAAGTGAAATGCCCAAAAATTAGGCTTAATAACAGGAGTATTCCACTTTCGTCATAATAGTCTAATTAATTTTTTTTTTGAAAAAAATAATAAACTAATTAATTTTTTTTTAACAAGGTAAAATGAGATATATATTAACACAGCAGAGCCCTTAAAAGTATAAGGTGTGCCAACAAAGACCTCAAAAGTTTACAAACAGTTTAGTTAAAACCAAATGAAACCATAAAAATTATTCTGAATAATGTAGACTAATTAATGGTAGTAATTGGTTTTGATCAGTGTTTTATTAATATATAATGTGATCATTCAAAAAAATAAATTAATGTCGATTTAAATAACATTGTTTAATAAATTTTTCAAAAAAGAAAAAATAACATTCTTTAATAAACAAATGGTTTTTTTTGCTTTTGGTAGTGAAACAAATGGTTTTCTCAATATTGGATACGTCAATTTTATTTTGAAACTAATAGAAAAATCAATTATTTGCTTATTGAAATAATTGATATATCATTAATATCTAAATAAAAAATAAATCTTGTGAAAAGGTTGTAATTATATGCACAAATTGTAACGTTGTTATTATCGTGACGTTTGTAGGGGTTGAATTTGAATCTTAAATTTGTGACTTCTCCGTACAAATGTATGATTTTTTTTTTTTGGTGATCGGGGTTCGAACCATGCACTTTGCATATATTATGCATTGTTCATATCAATTGAGTTAAGCTCACAAGGACATAAATGTATGAATCTAATCACTAAAAAGAGTTCAAGTAGTTAATTTTTTTTAATATAAATTTAATACAAAATAAATAAAGTAATGAAAGCCTAAGGTGCATTCAAAACTGTGTAATTAAAAGCAGATCACATCAGCTATGCATTTGTTTCAAGTTATATTGTAGATTCTTAGGAATAAAACGATAGAAATATACATGCCTATATTTGTTATAAATTTACTAAATTTTATTCCTGTGTATAAAACGTTCTTGGGAATAGAAAATTGTTCTCAAAGAAAATGGTGGGAATATAGTTCTCATGAAGATGAGAATAATTTCATGTGTAATTACCTATTATAATCCCTAGTTTTATGGTGCTCAGGAGTATTATAATGTCAACCAAACATCTTTTTTGTAAATACCTTAGAATAAAATACTCATCTTTATGTTCCAAGGAATGTTACTCCTAGGAATGAATTTGGTAAACTTGAAACAAACACACCCCATGAAAAAATTATTTTTTCAATGGTAAACTTGTAAATACATAGAAATCATTTAAATGTTTTGCCAGATTGTTCTCATGAATCATGGTTCTTGCCATTTCTTGTAAAGATCTATTCTTTCTCTCTACAACCCCATTTTGCTGTGGAGTTCTAGGAGAAGAGAATTCATGGATAATTCCATGTTTTTCACAAAATATTTCAA
>Ga0228710_1011069_pt1 | contig 11798 bp, 4 predicted proteins | sample MedpolnodulmetaG_FD_177995 | JGI IMG/M metagenome (GOLD analysis project Ga0228710, IMG submission 177995) | Root nodule microbial communities from Medicago polymorpha collected in Santa Monica, California, United States - pink nodules | ecosystem: Host-associated > Plants > Roots > Nodule... | reverse complement strand
TTTTTTTTAAAGTTTTGGTGTCACGCGCTTTGTAAGTTGCTTTTCACATTTATGAAGTTTGCATTTTCCTTAAATTTGATCATTCGTATGCAATAATTCTGTTACGTTATTTCCTTTAATTTGCTAAAATGTAAAAAAGACAGCTATTTCTTTGAAAAATGCAGCTATTTATTTTCTGTAATTTGCTTATTTATCGTGTATAACAAAATATTTCAAAAACGCAATATTCAACCCGTGCGAAGCACGGGTTTGTAACTAGTTATATTGAAAAAAAAGTTAATGTTAAACACTTTATAAGTGAATTGATTTATAAATTCAACATTCATTTTAAGTAAAAATATGATGTGTTGTGGAAGTAATGCAGGTGATCTGCTCCTAGTAACTCAGCATAAATCAAAGCGTAAAAGGGCATAGAAAAATACCAGCCCGAAGCAGAAAACGTTGACAATTCCAGCACTGCCCTACGCGAAATAAATGTTCCAAGTACATGAATCATACACGAATATGGGCACCGCACGAAGCAGAAATGTTGATACTTGACAACGTGTATTCATGTTATGTAATTACGTGAATATCCTTCACTCAAGTAATTAAAATCAAATTTGCTCATATCCAAATTAGTCATTTTACCTCAAAAATAAAGATACCGAATGCCAGGGGGTTTCGCGGCAGCTACTTATTAAATCATGAGAATTGATATTTGTACAGCTATTTTATGACAACCGTTCTTATCCTCTCTCTTCTTTTTTCTCTCTCCATTATTTTTGACCAATAAAAAAAGAGAAAAACAAAGTTGTTATCAATTGGATGTACAAATATCACTACCCTTAAATTATAAATCATCACAATTTTGTTTGTTGAAGGACAACACTTCCTACGTTACAAATTTTTTCATCAGGAAAAAAAAACTATTTATGGACAACCATTTTTATTTTTTTCAAAACTTGTCATTCTCCAATCATAAGTAGAGGTGTCAATATCATGGGGCCTTGAAGTTTAGGCTTCAATCCACGTAGTAAGGAAACTTGAAAATTCACAAGATTAAAAAGCCCACATTCATGCAAGTCCACAAATAAAAAAATTAAAAGGCCCCGGTGCCCCAAAATTTCTATAAACATTTTCTTAAAAAACAAATAACTTTTTTTTTTACCGGAAAAACTTTTTTTTTATTGAAAAAAACTTTTTTTACCGGAAAAACTTTTTTTTTACTGGGAAAAAAAACTTTTTTTTACCTTTATAGTGGAGCTTTTTTAGGCCCACAAATAAATAGATTTTATAGTGGGCTTGGTCCCAAGTATTTTGTTCAATTAGGGAGTTTTAATTTAGTGGGCTTGGTGAAGACTTTTTTAAGTGGACTTTGAAATTTGGGGCTCTGTTGACACCTCTAATCACAATATCATCGGAAATACAAAATGATTATATACTATTCTGATGAGCATGGAATTGGCTTCGATTGGAATTAAGTATCAAGGTTCAAATAGCAACCCCTTCCGTTGGTAAAAAAAAAAATAGCAACCCCTTCCAACAATCAAATCCAACTTTTCCCTTGTTTTTAACAGCTCTATTTCGTCACGCAGTTACAACCATGGCTGACTTCAGCCTCCCAAGTACTATGATCATATTCCATTTTACCGGGCTTGTTACCACACTTTTGTGGATTCTCCTCCCTCAGTTCTGGAATTGGTATATCATCAACCTATTCCTCTTACTTATTACTTCATTCTGTTTCTTCGACTGCATCTATAATATCATTAAGCCCTACCTTCCTTCACCTTCAAATGTTGGTTGTCGTAGACCTAATAAAATTAATAAATAAACATACATTATTATTTTTTAAATTTATGAAAATGAATAAAAGTTATTTTCACAAAAAGAATTTGAAAAAGAAATAACACACTCGGCAACATTATTCAGACATTTTTAATAAGTCAGTTTATTTAAGTCCACCAACACACATTTAGGGGCGGACCCAGAAATACTGTATAGTGAGGGCCATGTGTATATATATTTCTAGCAATAATACAACACGTTTTGATATACATTGGGCGGCTCCGCCAACTATACAACACGATTAAAAATAATAAAATAAAATGTCCTAACTAAGTCACGACCTCAATTGACCGTTATTATGTTATTTTTTTCTAGGCTATTTGAGAAAGCCAGGCTCCTGGCCCGCGCTATCCACTTTCTCTCTCTTTTATTTCTTCAAATTCTTATCTCTCTCTCCACTACCCAGCTGCATATGCCATGACGTTTATGCCATTTTTTTTCTCTTCCTCGAACACTCGTACCAAATTGCATGGGCATGGTATTGAGAAACTTAAAAATGTAGTGAGGGCCATGGCATACAGACCCTTGCTTGTTTTTATTAGAGATAAATGTTAGATACTAGTTTGTAGTAGTATATATACTTGTAACAACGCCATTAGTGGGATAACTTCATCATTTGTAATATTCCTTTTCAATCAATACAAATAGTTTGTTAGTTTTTCCCTCCTTCTTTCCATGAATGCCATGTTTCCTAACAGTTTTTTTTGAGGGACCCTATTCTTTGCTGTTTTTTATTTTGAAGGTTCGACTCTTTCCTGTTATTTATGCTTACAATTTTTTTTAGTTAGGTAGTTTAGTGGTTAAAATTCATCTTTTTTAAGATAAATAAATGGTGTATCTGGGGTTCGAACCTCGACACATACATATAACAATGCATGTCCCTGCCAACTTAGCTAAACTCACGTAGACCCTACAAAACTTTTTTTACAATGATTGAAAATTTTACGAAACCTATAAATGATTATGAATTTTTTTTATAAAACTAGAAAGTTTAACTGTTTTTAGGAAAAAAAACAAAATATTTATAAAGATCATTTACTTTGTTAGCCTTAGAATATAATATAAATGAACGTCAAGCTGGTAAGTATTATATTAATTGCTCATTCGGAAAAGGTATTAAACTAATGGTAGGTACTATATTAATTGTAGGATCGACATACTTCAAAAAATAAAGGATCAGACGACAAACATAGTACCTACTATATTAATTGATCCTTTATTAATTGGCATACGGCTTATCTTCATTATACCGTATATATCTATTATTTGCTTAATTTTTTATATCAATGAGTATTATAAGAATGTTAGAAGAAAAAAAAGTGTTGATAACATTTCTATTACTTTTTTTATCTCTGTTTTTACTGAGTTTTAGGGTTATTGGACTAAGCTAAGATATGATTATGGCTCAATTCTTTTTACCCTTTGAAATAGAAATATTAATGAGTTAATGATCGTGCAATCATAACACTAGTAACAGGTACAAGAGCCATATAAGTGAGCTAACCCTCCCTCTTAAGGGTCATAAGATAAGCAAAAACCACCGTAGTAAATCGGTGTGGTACCACCAATAGCTTGATTAAAAGACACCGAAAGATACATTAGAGAAATATTCCCTACAACCACTTATAAACAAAATATAAGTTCAAGTGATGAATCTTCATATTATAATGAAAATTTATTACCAAAAACAAAGTTCATTTAATGCATAATTTTGGTTTTCGTCGTTATATTAAAATAAAATAAAAAACCATTATTTATATCTTTGTTTTTACTAAACCAAGGTTTTAAGACAAACATAAAAACTAAAAGTACCGAAGATTAAGGATGGAAGGAGTGATATTAGTGTATCGTGTTAGTAGGAGGAGCCAAGTTTATGACCTTATGACTCTTTTTTATCTTTTTGTAAAAACTCTTTTTTTTTTTACAGATGTAAAAACTCTTATATATCACCTAAACTAACTCATCCATCTTATAACCCATATATTCGTGCAACATTTACCAATGTTATTCAATTGATAAACAAATCAGCCATTAGTGACATAAGCCATTTAACAAAAGATGCATGCAACGTATAAGCCATTTAAAAAAAAGTACAACATATTTGTAAAAAAAAAAAGTAACATATGGTTGGTCAAAATAAATTAACATATGTCGGTCGAAATAGGACTCTTCTAACTGCTTCTTCAATTCACCCAACTCTGATGCAGACATCCGATACGGCGCAATCGAAATAGGACTCGTTCCTGGTACCAAATCAATTGCAAACTTCCCTCTCCAGCGGTAATTCAGTAATGTCGTCCGAGAAAACTTCTGGAAACTCTTACACTACCGGCAAATCACCAATTCCTTTCTCACTACTTTCCTTCAGTGAAGCAAACATCATTCAATTCAAAATCAACAGGAACCTAACCACAAACCACAACCAACTGAGCCTCCGCAGCCAAAGATACCTTCCCTTGCCAAACCAACGAATCTGAAACAACCTGCTACTCCCCCACTAAACTCAAACTCACCTAAAAGAACGGAACAACACAACAAGTACCGAATGTAATTCAATACCATCCGAGTACAAACAGGAAATTCAACGAATACTAGTCTGGACAAAACTAACCAGGCTCCGATACCAACTTGTAACGCCCTATTTCAATTAAAGCGATAATACACGCGAATAAAGCATTTATTCAAGAAATAGACGCTACATCTTCAACAAAAAAAAAATCCAACAACATGCATTTGTAACAATTCTCAACAATCGCAGCGAATATAAATCATACATCACCAAAGTATACATGTCATAAGATCAACATACATCCATAAATAAAATCTCAAAAACCCGACAAATGGGCAAAATCTCCACAACATAAATAAATCCAGAATATCATAAAGGTTGACACCTAATCAGAACCTAATCTAAGATTCTAACTGATAAACAGAGGAAGCTCCTGCTATCCTCAAGCACTCACCAAGCAAGCAACAAAACAAATCCTGCACGCCGTCTACCCATTCATACAAATAGGTAGGCGGTCCACCACAGACCACTAGGGGTTAGCTTCACATCAATCATAATCAACATAAACAAACATAAGCATTCAAGGATTCATGCATATCACATATATACTCATCCCTCTTAGAATACTAACATCACATGATTATTATCCACCATTCAATACACAACAAGCAATACAATACTAACATAGCATAGCAAACATATTCAATCTCAATCAAGTCATCAACATAAGCTCATCATTTATCAACAACAATCAATGAAAGGATTGCTTAACTTCTTCCTCATTTAGCATGCTTAACTCAACAAGTACAATTCATCATTTCAAAGTTATAAGCAAGCAATCATCATTATCAAAGGAATCACCACATCATATGTATATACTTATACAATTCTCACCTCATTACTATTACCAAAATAATTATCATCAAATAGATTCACCAAGTGTATAAGCACAAGCAAGTAAGACATGTAATTAGAGCATAGTTCAATTATTCACAACCATCAACAAAATCCACTCATGTGCATATACACCTACACCATTCCACACAATCACAACATTCACCAAATTTCACCAATGCACAAATTCAACAAGTCACATATTCAATTATGACACGACTCATCAACTATTCAAATGCATGCAATGTTCTAGACTTTGCTAGATGCATGTGGTACCAAATCACCTCAAGGTCGTCACCCATGATGCAACAAAAACATCATATGTAAGATTTCACACCCGTCTTACATTATCACTGAAGTAAAAGAGTAACCCTCTTTTACAACATCAAGACTCAACATGACTATGATGCATGGACATACAAGTAAAGACTCGACAATGCAAAATCACCTCATAATATTCATCAACAATATAAAGGATAACCTCCATTTATATTGATCACCTCAACAACAATTGCATTATCAAGTATTTATGTCCAAACAATCAATCAAGTCATAATTCAATTAGGAGTCATCACCACATCATTATCAATCATTTAACATATATGTAATCACCAACAAAATCACCACCACTTAACATATATGCGTTCACCAACAATATCACAATCAAGTAACATATATGTATTCACCAAGAATATCACAATCCTTCAACACATATGTATTCACCAACATCGACTTTATCATATAATTCAACAACATATACTATTTCTCACAATCCAAGTAAAGGAGAAAATACAACACCTTATGATAAACATCATATTCACACCTAAAAATCATTCACATATCTTCATATAATCATATAAAGCTATTCACGAAATATTTATAAGGTAATCGGCTTTAAAGAACCATTTTCGACAAAGTTCGTTTCTCATTTTACAACTTGAAAATAATTGAAACGATTGGACTTACACCAAGTAAACAAACTCTAGGGCCTCGACTATGTATACACTTAGATCACATGTGAGTGTAGTTGAATATACATGTGTGTTTCACCGGTCGACTACGACAAAATCATCAAAATCATAAGGTTACGACAGGTTCGTATCATTTCTTCTATATTGCAAAACCAAATCATTTTCAAAACAAAACCGAGTTAGATTCAACAAGACATATGTTAAATACTCTTAAACTCTTAATTGAACTCCTAATACTTATAGTTTTGAAGTTTGGAAACCAACCATTAGTTTTGGGTCGACTTGGAAATAGTTATGCTAAGTTTCCTTAAAGTTTCTTCAAGACCCACTTGGAATGTTTTCATCATAACTCAAAATCCACAAAACATTTTCAAGTCAAACAAAATTCATTGGAAAGCTAACAAAATTATCTAAAACTTTCATGTTTACACCAAAGGCGAATTCAAAACATAAATGGATAAAAAAACACAAAAAATGTGAAAATTGAAGTCCTGACAGCACGCACGGCCCGTGCCGTGCACACGCACGGCCGTGCCAAGAAGGGTAGAGTGTACACACGGCCCATGCCATGCACACGCACGGCCGTGCTCGACTGACAACACAACTTTTTTCTGTTTTTCCGTTTTCATCATTTCGCGCATAAAATTCAAACCGTTAATCGGATTTTGATGCCGTTTTCGCCTACACGCTCTTGACACTTAGCTCTATCATAATCTACAGAAAAATTCAAGTTTCACCCATCCCAAAAATCATTTTCCAAAACCTCACATAATCACTTATTTGCAAAACGCTTAAACACCGACTTCTCACATGAAAACCCGTTTTCTCCCAAACGACTCGACTAACACAACCACAACATGAAAACAAAAATTCTACTAGGTTAAATTCTTTCAACCATGTCAAAAACTCAGTCAACAACCTCATGTAACAAAAGTTCATTTTGGTCCTACACATGAACAACTTAACTCAAACTTCACCAATTCAAACAACAGCTTCACAAAATGGAATACCCATGGTACAAATCAGCAACAACAACATATGTAATTCAACAATAACTTCATTTGAACATGAATTCAACACAATCAACAACACTAATTTATACCAATTTGAGCAAAATCAACAAAGTATACATATAAACATATATTGAACATGTAATTTCATCATCAACAACTTGATTATCAACAAATTCAATTACCCAAACATCACATCAAAATACAAGCATGAATTTCATCAATTAAATTCATAATAATCACTTTATACAAATAAGCACTTATGAGTTTAAGCAGAAAAAGAGATTATACAAAAGATTATGAATGAAATCTAACCCCCTTACCTCAATAAGAAATAATCCTAGCAAAAGTTTCAATTAAACTCATAGAATCTCTAGCTCCTCTTGGTTCTTCAAGTTTTTCTCTACAACCCTCTTCTCTTCCTCTTGCCCCTTTCTCTTGCTCTTTCTCTCTCTACCTCTTCTCAAGATTTTGTAAAATGATTGTGAACCTTAATTTTCTTAAAGAGTAATGCTTATATAATTTCTACACAATTGGACTTAGCCCTCTTAATGTCTTAATGGACTCACAACACTTATAAACTAACTCCCAAAGTTTATATCCACTAACGGTTAAAAGTTATCGAATAATTACCAGTTCAAAACTAATTACCACTACGGAATAATAACTTAGTAAAAATAATGGTTCTCACTTGAAACACTAAAAATAACTCTCACCATGAAATTACTAATTTACCCTTGCTTGCAAGATGACCAAAATACCCTTGAGTCTAAAAGACTAAAATACCCTTCTAACACCGAAATCCATTAATCATATCCCAAAATACACACAGAGACAATTAATTACATATAAGTACATATAAACACATATAAATAAATAACAAAATAAATCTAGCGAAAAACGGGTTGTTACACCTAGCAATGACATGGTCGTGCCTTGATGTAGTATCAAAAGTAAGTATTTTTGTGTTATCGTCTCTACAGGGACTGGTGCGATATTCTAAACCGTTCAATAATCGATATCGTTCTGAGCTAGGGTTTTACGATTGTTTTGTTTCATGAACTACAAAAATAACATGCTCAAATTTCAGCCAAAGCGGAGATCGTTTGCCGAATATACTTTTGTCACCGGAACCCAAAATATTCTTCCTCTTTACTCGTACAGCTCCCTCTCAATATTCTGTTACGGTGCGGCTACCTACATGATTTCACGCCACTCACAGTTCTTTAACTAGGGATTTTAATTTCCTTTTCTAATCACACCACACATGGGTTTTATTAACCCGTTCACACACAAACACGTGGCACAAAAAGCCCAATCAAAACACACACATTTTATTTTATTTTTCTAAAATATCATCATGTATGGAACCCAAGCTTCAACAAACTATGACTGAGTCAAAAATAAAAATAAAAAAAGAAAAACAAAGTATCCTACTATGTCGTATTCTGCAAAACAGGACAAATAACGAAAGGAAAATGTTACATAGACACACATTATTTTCATACACCCTTGTACACCTCATGCACTAGGAAGAGAGAAGAGGAGATGAAAGAGAGAGTGTGCTTGTGTGGGGTCCACATGACCACGTGTCATATTTTTGTGTGGGTGTCAAAGGATGTATTGCCACGTAAGGATGTTTATGTATCATTACTCATAACGAAAACACGATAGCTGTTGAAGTAGCGTGTCATATTTTTGAAGTAGCTTTGAACATTACCTTATTTTTGTTTTTGTTTTTCTTTGAGCATGTTACTCATTTCAATTTTTCTTTCAAATCATTTCTATAAGTATATACATCAATTGTCTTAGTATTTCATTGCTAGAACCAATTCATATCATCAACACTTTCATAACTTTGATATCATATAAATTTTCATTCACATTATCATGACTTTGCATAAGCATTAACACCTCGTTTGTATTGAGTAAAAGTAAATAATACAATTTCAATGACATGATTCAACTATCCAAAGGGAGAGTTAACTAACTAAGAAACTCACCTTGGCATTTTCCTGAATTCTCTACACCATTTAAGCCTCAAATAAACTCATGTCAGCTTTGTTGTCCATTTTTACGTCAGCTTCTAACTTTCTGCATTTCAACTTCAAAACAAACACTTATTCAGCCCTTTGAACATACATATTAAGTTTCGGAACCATTCACCCAATTTAAATTCACGTTTTAGCTTATTTCGGAAAAATCCAAGCCAAACCCGTAGGCAAATTTTCAGCGTAAAATTCAAACTTCAAACGCGTTTTCTGAATCCATTCCTTGTCCGAAACATACACAATTTATATCCAAACTGAAGGAAATTAAGTGTATAATCTAAAAATCCAATAATTACTCAATTATGGGTTACACAACAGCATATACGAGCCAATGAAGACCATACGAATTTCGTCTCGAAATCATGAATTTCAAGTATAGTCACTAGTAACAACAACTACCGCTTAACATACATTAACATTAACTCATCAAAGTTGTTACTACTTTTCCATAATAACTTCTTAAATCCCAAGTCTCTAATTTCAACCCATTCTCCCAAAATTCAAACTTAAGGTTACCTTGAATGTGACTCCATAGTTCCGAATGCATCCAAAACAAGTCACTATAATTGCATTCCTAGAGCACAAAATAGAACAATTCCAACCAGGTGTGAAAATGGGAAATCCGTTAGATTAATCCTATATATACACACACTCAATTCTTGTTAAAAAAATATACTCAAACAAAACCAAATTAACCCCTCTCTCTCTCTTAACCATCACCTCCCTCTGTCTCCAAAAAAATAAAATACTCTAGATTTCTCTTCTCTTTTTTGTTTTCTACAATCAAAGCAAAGCAGAATGATTACGCATAATTACAATCCATATTTTACTCTGATGGGTTTGTTAGTGGCATTAGTTGCAATGAAATATCAAGCTTTAAATATTAACCCATTTCAGCCACTATGCCCAACTATGTTACTGTTTTTGATATCTCTTTGTAATCATGCAGTTGCATTCACAACTGATATGAGCTTCCCAACTACTATATATATCTTTCATATTTCTGGTGTTGTTGGATGTGAGACGCTTTTGTGGATGATCGTCTCTCAGATCTCGTATTGGTGTATCATCAACTCATCCGTTTTAGTGTTTACTTTAGCCTGCCACGCCAACTGCATCGAATTGGCGCATCAACTCCCACGCCCAACACTAGACCTCTTCCGTTTTACACATTCAAACGCTGCTGCCATCGCTCCCCTGCCTCCAAATTCGGAACCACGTGAAGCAGCTCACGTGTAACATTCATATGGCTTCGTTTAGTTCATATTTGGCTTGGTTTAGAATGAATTGAATTCTGTTTTGTTTTCCTTATTAATTGAGCAGAATACTGTGTATGTTTCAACCATCGCTGACATGAACTTCCCAACAACTAGAATCGTATTCCACTTTTCTGGTGTTGTTGGATGTGAGATACTTCTAAGGGGTGGGCAAAAAAACCAAAAACTGAACTAAACTGTTGAACTGAACCGATCCAAACTGGTATTGAACTAAACCGGTACATAAAAAATCTGAACCGAACCATACTTAGAGGTTCAGTTATAAACTGAACCGTTTTTGAAAAAGAAAAAAAAAACTGAAGTTAATCTAAAACTGAACAAAAAAACGTGTTGACTCATTTCACTCCCAAATCAGATTGCAATCGCAAAATCTCAGATCCGCAAAATCCACTGTGTTCCGTACGGTTTCCGGCCACCACAACCTTGCTCCGCCGTGGAATTCCACCTGGTTTCAACAACTCAGGTAAATTTCAATCTCTCTGCAAATTTCGATCTCTCTGTATTCTATTTGATTATGAGCTGCGAATTTCGAATTTCAACTTTTTGATTATGTGTTGCAATTCCTTTTATGTTTGGTTATTGCTTTTGAGTTAGATTTAGGCCTTGTTTTGATGAATAGCTTGATTTGCAGCTTATTTATAAGCACTTATTTATAAGTTGTTTCTTTAACCAAATATAAATAGCTTAATTTGCAACTTTGTTTATTGCTTTTGGGTTAAGTTTTTTTATAAGCTGTTTTCATAAGCTATTGAGTTAAGTTTTTTATAATTTGCAGTTTATTGTTTTTGATTATGTGTTGCAATTCTTTTCATGTTTGTTTGTTGCTTTTGAGTTAGATTTAGGCCTTTTTTTGATGAATAGCTTAATTTGCAACTTATTTATAAGCTTTGCAACATAGCATATATTACAAAGCTTTTTATCTGGTAGGAATAAAAACTTCATAGTGAGGTAGTGACATCTGAATTAGCTCACAAGTAACAAACATAATCATGAACTTGAATTGCACAGACCACTTTTTTTCTGTCATGAAAATATCACTAAACTATACTTTAGTACATACATATCTGCATGTTTGGTATGAGACAAAGTATAGGATGCCATTGATCTGGATCATTCAAGTGCCTTTGTTCCAAATGGATAATGCATTTAATTTTTGAGTTATGACAAAGAAACATGTTTAGCTATTGTCAATCTGGGTATATGTTTCTAGTTTTGGCATTCTTCTTCCTTAGCGTGTAACCCAAACTATAGAGCTT
>Ga0228710_1011066_pt1 | contig 11800 bp, 9 predicted proteins | sample MedpolnodulmetaG_FD_177995 | JGI IMG/M metagenome (GOLD analysis project Ga0228710, IMG submission 177995) | Root nodule microbial communities from Medicago polymorpha collected in Santa Monica, California, United States - pink nodules | ecosystem: Host-associated > Plants > Roots > Nodule... | reverse complement strand
CCCCCTCTTGTGGTTTTTCTCACCTTCACAACGTTCCTTCTGTGATAAGGTTGGCGGAGGGGAACTGCTCCCAGGTGCATGAATATGGGACAATTTCCACGTTGTCAGGGAAATCACCCAAATGCTCCACGGACATAGCTATTACCTTGCCCGCTTCTGGACCAACGGTGATGAGCTCAATGGTTTTTCTTTCTGACTCAGGGTTCTTGACAAACTGCTTGAGCATCCCCGGTTGGATGAGGAGTTCGATTGCATCTTTCAGGTGGATGCAATCGTCAGTTACATGCCCGTGGCACTTATGGAACCGACAATATTTTGTTTTGTCGACCCCCTTTCTCTCCTGCGAAGGAGCTTTTGGTGGCTTGACACCAGCCTCCGTTAGATCGGCTACCGCGATCACGATGAGGATTTTTTCCCTAGACATGGCCAAGGGAGTATACTCAGTGAAATGACCGCTAGGGGCTTTGCCTTCACGAGTTATCTTGCCTTCCTTCTTCTTCTCATGGAAAGTCTTTTGGAGGATTCAGCAGCAGAATCCTCCTTCCTGGATTTGTTGATGTTGCCCACATACACCTCTTCTTCGTATCTGATGTAGATCTTTGCGATCGCTAGGAATTCGTTGAGAGTCTTCGGAGATCTAGGCGGACAGCCTTCTTGACGTCTGTGCCTTCGAGCAGACCCTTCGCAATGAGGTACCGCTTCCTTGTTGAACCTTTCGATGTAGTCTCGAAGAGGTTCGCTCTTTCCTTGGACAATGGCTTCAAGGGATGCTACCATTTTTGGTTGTGTCCTTGAAGCAGTGAAGTGGGTCATGAACTCGTCACAAAGATCACTCCATGAGTCGATGGAGTTTCTCCTTAAGTTCTTGAACCATGTGACCCCCCCTCGTCGTAGTGTAGTGACGAAGAGTTTACATTTTACGGCGCCTTGCACCGATCGGTATGTAAGAACCGCTTCGATGTTCTCTATGTGCTCGTCTGGATCTGTTGTCCCATTGTACGAGTCCATTTGGGGGGGGCTTCTCTAGCCCGTGGGGTATAGGAGCTTCCCGGATGCGCCGTGTGAATGGGCCGTAGGCATTACGGTCATTTCGGGCATCACAGCTGTCTTCATAGCTAGAAGAGGATCGTGAGCGTCTGTTATACCTTGGGCGTGGTTGCCAAGAGAAATGTGTACACAATATTATTCTCGTCATTGCCATATGTTCTTGTGCACACTGTAAAATATGGCATAACTTAAAGAGACTTTAAACACAGTCTCATTCTAATATATTGAGATATATATTAAAATTCTTTTTATCTCAATAAGCATCATAATTGGATGTTTAAGTCAATTTTGTTGGAATATGCACAACAACTTCTTAGCATGGAAATATGTATTGTGGTTCTCTTTTACCAACATTCCACATTTTATGAGGTCATAAATAATAAGTACAATGCATAACATCAATACTCATATCGAGTATCATATTGTGTTCTTGAAGTACTTATAAATTAAGATAATCATAAATGTTCGTTCATTATTGACATTCTAGTGGCCACATTAATCCAAATTTTATTTTCTTTAAACTAAGTATCTGTGTTGATCAAATTTGGAGATTCTTGAATTTCCTATTTTCTTATGGATTTTCATAGTCACATTTTTTTGATAAAACTTAGATTAATTGAATGTCGTAGAACATTTATTGATTTTGACTGAATGTAATTACAATCTTAATAGGTTATCCCTATAAGTAATTACTATTCTTCTATCTATGTGGAAATATGACTTTTATAATTGAAAACTCATTGGCAGAACCACTAACCACAGACTTGTATATATGAATATTGTAACTCATGATGATTTGATTAAGTCTATGATATTTTGGGTTAGTGGGAGTTTGTTATAGCATTTTAAAATGTTTGGGCCATTCTTTAATGACACATTCTTTTTAATTCAAATGTGTCACTATAGATTCATCATTCGTTTGAAAAGTGAGTTTTTGATCTGCATGATTTGTTTTCCCTATCGGATTTAATTTCTGCAGCATTAAAGCTTACTTCTCTTTTGAATGATTAGTGCTTTGACCGTACATATAATTTTTAAAATTTAAATTCTTTATGACAAGTGAAATTTTATATTCTTTTAGTAATTGAGTATTGTCATCCAAGTGGGAGACTGTTAGATTAATTATTTAATTAATCAATTATGGATTGACAATAATCAATTATTATAAGTTAATATTATATTATAAATTATGGTCTATTGTGCTAACCACTAATTAGTTGATGAATATGTGTGATTGTGCTATTCTTTTTAAATGGACTGTGATGAGTTGGACCATTTAGCTAAGCTCAATGAGAGGTCCCTGCCCTCAGCCGTTTAGCTATTTAAACGTCATCCCATCAGACAGTTAAGCATTCTGAACAGTACTCTGAAAACTTAAAGCTAAACGGAATGAGGGTAGTTATTCCTCTCATAACTTGATGGCGGTCGTTCATGAACCTAAACATACAAGGTACACAATTTCTTATTCTTTCTTTGTTATTGATGACATGCTATAACCTGTATCTAATAATCCGTGGCTAAATACTAAAACTTTTATCATATATTTAAACAACCACAACAACCACGTCCCTCTCAAAAAATTGAAATAAGAAACAACAATCAAGCCTTTTTCCACTAAGTGACGCCTACTACATGGATCAAATTATTCCGTATTGTTCTCTCATAAACCATATTGTGATCTTAGTAATTAATTTTTACATCTTTCCTAATAGTTTCTCTTATAGTTTTTTTTAGATTTTCCTCTGCATATATTTAAAATTTAAAATTATATATTAAAAAAAATTAAAACATATTGTATTTGCCAGTGACACATCTCCCCTTGATTGTTTTCGGGCCATATGATGTAGGCAATAACATTAGAAAAGATAGTAGAATCAAATTCGAGTAAGAAGGACTATGGAGAGATGAGTAATAATACCTTATGGTTTTGTAATAAAAGGTTCTTGAACATATAGTTTAAATGATGGTTATATTGACTCCAAGAGTAACTTAAAAGTATTATTCCAAATCTCCATCTTTGATTTTACCTATCCATTACAATGTTGGTTTTCCATCCATCTGTCGTAGATATGGTTCCTGTGATGGTTACTAAAGATCCATAATAAGTATTATTCCAAATCTCCATCTTTGATTTTACCTATCCATTACAATGTTGGTTTTCCATCCATCTGTCGTAGATATGGTTCCGGTGATGGTTACTAAAGAACCATCTATTATGCCAGAAGGGTTTGTTTTTAGCTTTAACTTTGTTATTTTGCATTTTTACTTCTTTACTTAATGTTTTTTCATATGTTTTTTTTACCTTTTGATTATTTTAGGTTGTCATCATCTTTCCTTGGAATAACTCTGACCGAGGCTGAATAAATAGAGAAGTTAAGTATCTTTCTTATAGGCACGATGATAATAATATAACTTTTTCTAGTAGTATTCCCCCTCTTTCCCAAAACAAAAGACAAAGTTGTGTTTCTCAAAGATGTTTCATCCTTTCCCTTTCCTAGAAAAGATGAAACATCTATGAAAAATGCAAATTTATCTTTGCTTTTTGGAGAAATGGGAAATTCAATTAGAAAAAGTTTTAGTAGCATCATTGTGCTTATAATAAAAAGACTTAAATTCTCCATATACTCGACCTTCTCCGGTGTTAGTGTTAGGAAAGACGAGGACGACCTAAAATGAGGAAAAATGTAATAAAATCAAATCTTAAAACCCTAAGCTAAGAAACAATACTTAGAACAAAATTAAAGGCAAAACAAAACCCTTCCAACACGACAGATGCAACCTCAATATTGGTTATTGTCACCCAAGCCGACTCTACGACAGATGGATGGACAACCAACATTAACACCACAAAGGATGAAGGTGCAGTGATTGTCACAGTCAAGGAAGCCAATGGTATGAAAAATGAGTGAAAAACCAACACTTGGACAACTGGTGGAGTTGTGAACGTCACTGGTGACAGACTTGACTTAACTTTAGTTAGAGAGTGACGAAAAAATATTTTATAGTTGTTGTATTTATTTATTATTATTATTTTCATTGTTTTGCATAGAGTTGCAATATATAGTACTAACAAATGCTTTAGAAATTAGAATCCTTCCTCGTGAGCTCAGTTGGTATGGACAATGCATAATATATGCAAGGTCTGAGGTTCAAACTTCGATAAAAAAAATGCTTTAGAATCCATATATTTTATCAAAGATGAAGCAAGATGATTGTACAAAGCATACAATGACACTTATTTCAAAGAATCTATAGAATAGAACAACTAAGCATCGTTGATTATTGATACTGAAAAAAGAATAAACATTTTTTGTTTGAGGAGGTGAGAGTGAGAGTTGAGAGTGAAACTATTATTGTCAAATGAGGCTTAACATTAGCTCAATACCAGTTACTTACCACCAAGTTTTAATGAAACTAATATTGTCTTTGCTCCAGAAGGGGACAACCCTGAAATCATAAGGAACCTCCACCATATCTCGTTGCGCAATGTTATATATAAAATTATCTCAAAGGTTCTAGTTACCACCTTCAACCTCTGATCGTGAAGTGGATATTCATATCCCACGAGTAAGAAACTTTCGTTCACTCATGATCCATCATGGATAAAGCGACGAATGCATTTGAGATCCTTCATCATATAGGATGCAAGTCAAAAGGGAAAAAAAGAAGATAAATTGCTTCGAAACTTGACATATCCAAAGCATTTGACAATGTCAGCTAGTCTTACCTACAAGCTATTCTAGAAAAACCTAGGTTTTTGTTCTCGGTGGTAACATGGATGATGATGTGCATGACCTCTGTTGAATGCAATCTCATCATTGATGGGGACTATATTGGTTCTATCACGCCGGAACCCATGGTCTCCGGCAAGTCTGCCTCTCTCGCTCTACGTTTATATCATTTTTGCATAAGGTCTCTCAGCTTAGACTTTGATATTTCAATTTTTTTATATTTAAATTTCATCCAAATGATTTTTAAATTTTTTAGATTAAATAACTCTAGTCCAATGTCAAAAAAAAAGTTATTTGGATGAAATCGAAACTCTTCTAAAAAATAACTTAAAACTCCTCTTAAATTTCAACATTCCCTATCAAATGTACCATAAAAAAACTGAAAAATGAAAGTCTGATTACTAACCTGATATAGAATATTTAAAGTCAGAAATCTGCTATATTCTATTGATTGTCTTCTTTCCAACCTCCCTTTCTCTTTTCTCCCACCGGCAGATGAAAGCGGTGTCAATAGCTTACAATGGTGAGTTGTATTTAACAAGAACTTTCTTGATGCAATTCACTATACATAACTGAAAAGAATAATTTGTATACGGGAAGATTACAAGCTAGGCTGTGTTTGGTAACACAGATAAGCTAGCTTATAGCTTGTTGAACTAGCTTATAAACTTCTTGGATGAAAACGTGATGTGTTTGGTAACAAGTTTTTCTCACGAGCTTATAGATTTTTTTGAGAAGTTCTTTCAAGTAGCTTTTTAGCTTATAGCTGATAACTTTTTAGATTTTCTTTCATTTTTAACCTTTAATATTATTTTTTATAAAAATAAATTGCCCATTCAAAAGGAAAAAACTGCCCACATTTCTTTTCTTTTTCTTTTTTGTGAAGAAAACTGCCCACTTAGTTACTACTCTATTATTCATTTTTCTTTAATCCTCTTTTCTTTCGTTGATTTTTATTTTTTTAACTCTAGTTGTTTTTATTTTTTAGGATTAATTCTAGTTCTTTGAAATAATGTTCCAAAAGGGACACATTCTATTGAACTTATATATTCATATTATCATTTTTTTTAACTTATTTACTGATTCAAATAAAAAGAAAAAGATCATTAAAAAAATATAAAAATGAAGTCAGACATGATTTGTTAAAAAAATATATCAATTAATTCATAAATCACAGTTATCATTTTAAAGATAAAAAATACTTTAAAATAAATTAAATATTTAAGATAAATATAGCAGTTGAAAATATTTATAAATGTAATTTATAAAAAAATAAAGATACATGTACTTTTATGTCATTTTATATTTATCACTCATTTCAAAAACTAATTTTATCAAACACAATCCTTAATTTCAAACAGCTAGTTTTTCAACTATAAGCTTTCAGCTATCAGTCATCAGCTATAAGTTAGCTTTTCAGCTATCAGCTAGCTTATACCTTATTTTTACCAAATAGACCCATAGTCTTTGTGAGAGAGAATGGTGTATCATACTTCTTGTAGATGTGAAATTTCTTTTCGTAAAAATAGTGTAAATATACTAAAATAAAAAAGGCACACATATACGACTGTTTCAAGATGAGAAAAATGAGGAACATACAATAGCCATGAGCCTTGATGAGAAAATTCAGCCTTTGACCCAAAAAAAAAAAGAGAAAACTGTTAAAAGAATTATTCAGAGAGAAAAATACATTTAAAAAAATATATATACTGATTATTATTTATTGTAGCCTGTAATTGCTGGTAACACTGTTGAACATATTCATGATCATGCAGAAGCACATGCCCAACCAGTAAAGATTTTCTAACGGAAATATAGGGTTAAGAGTGTACTATTAATATCTCACATGTTTTACCAATAAGAAGGTATGACACAAGAGGATCAATCATTTCAACTAAGAGTTCCAAGTATCCAACAATGTTATGGCTTTCTTTTGGATATGTAAAAGTTATTGAACTTGTTGGTTTATGGTGATGACTTATGCATGGCTTTAGATAACTTTAATTTGTATCAATGATGACTCTTTCTTGGCACTGGTTTGCCTTTATTTTCGGTGTTTAATGACTTTATTATGGTGAATGTTGCCATTATTTTGGGTATGTAATGACTTAATTATTGCACAGGTTGCCTATTATGCACTTTAAAAAATTTCATCTTACATATATGTTTGTTTCTATTTACTTTGATAAGGGTATAAATGCATCAGGTACTCATTTTAGGTAATCCCAAAGTACTGGTTTGATATTATATTAGTCTATGTTCTGCAAGAATCGATTTGATGTTAAGTTATACAATTAAGGAGAAAATTTGCTTCATTTTTGACACAATGTTTACTTTGAGTTATATACTTTTAAGTCAGCCCAAGGGGTATATTGATTGCTGTAATATCAATTAATGTCTAAATTAATATTATTATTGATAATATTAATACAGAGATGCAATTGAATTTTTTTCAAACAACAACATTTTTCATCTTCAACCTCATGCCACTCATGGTTGCATGCGCTACAACGCTAGTACAATTGTTACAACTTACAAGCAAATTTTAAGTCATAGTTCGAGTAATTTATGTACATTTCAAGAGTGAATGTCACCCGTTGCCGCGGTTCAAAGTTACTCACATGAAAATTAAAATAATGAAACTTCTAAAAACTGCCATTTAAAAAGTGTTCAAGAAGTATTTCAAGGCAAGCATTTGTGGATTCTCCAACGCCTGGGGGCGGTTGAAGGAGGGCGGTTCTCACTGCTCGCCTTGGTGGAGGTCGATGTGTAGGATTCGTGAGGGTCTAGGAGAGGGTGTTGGGTGGTGGTTAGATAATAACAGTCGGCGTGTGGTGGGTGCTGGCAATGATACTTTCTTTTGGCATGATATATGGGTAGGGGAAGTTCCTCTAAAACTAAAATTTCCCCATTTATATGAGCTTACATTGAATAAGGAGTGTTCGGTCGCGGAGGCGAAGAGGGACTTGTGTGCGGTTGGGGGAGTAGAGAGGGTGTGGCGGCGTCACATGTTCGCATGGGAGGAGGAGAGTGTGAGGGAGTGTTCTATGTTACTTGATAACACTGTTTTGCAGGATAATGTTCTTGACGCGTGGCGCTGGTTGTTAGATCCTATTCACGGCTACTCGGTGAAGGGAACCTATCATTTTCTTACCTCTACCGGTGCTCCTTCGGACAGAACTATGGTTGATGATGTCTAGCATAAGCACATTCCATCGAAGGTGTCTGTGTTCGTGTGGCGGCTCCTCCGTGATCGACTCCCTACAAAAGACAACTTGGTGCGGCGACAAGTCATTCCCACTACGGATACGGTCTGCATTACAGGTTGTGGAGGGTTGGAAACTTCAGCACATTTGTTCTTACACTGTGACATATTCAGCTCTCTTTGGCACTATGTTTGGCGCTGGTTACACATTACTTAGGTGCCCCCTGGTAACATCAGACAACATTTTCTTCATTTCACATCAATGGCGGGGCTGCCTAGATTCACTCACACATTTTTGAAAGTGATTTGGTTTGCCTCTGTTTGGGTGATATGGAAGGAAAGGAATAACCGTGTGTTCCAAAACGCGGTCGCTATCTCTCCGGTACTTGTTGAACAGGTCAAATTAAATTATTTCCTATGGTTAAAGTCAAATCAGGTGAATTTTGCTTATAGTTATCATGATTGGTGGCAAAATCTCATTCTTTGTATGGGTGTCCACTTGTAATTCGCCTTTGTTTTGGTGGTGGCTACTTGTTGTAGTCACCTTACTCTTGTAAATACTCTTGGGTGGTTTGCCCTTTTCACACCTTGTGCGGGGTGAATCATTGTTGTTAATATATTCCATTTTAGTTTGTCAAAAAAAAAGATTATATTGATATTGACTCAAAATTTGATGGATAAAGGAGCACAAAATTGTGGCACGATTTGTCAAAATCTAGCCCGATTTTGGATAACGTTCATAAGTGTATTGTGCACTATTGAGAAAACCGGGGCACGATTTTCTCGAGATCTGGACTCTCCATATAAGACTTCATTCTTCATGTTTTGTGTGTGGTCTAGAGAGAGAAACTTGGAAATACAAAGGAGGTAACTTTAGTGTTGAGTGTCTTTGTAGTGAGGTTCTCTTGGGTTGGGAAACATTGTAAGCACCTTGGGTAGTGAGATTTCACTGTTGGAAGGATCAAAAATATTTTTTTAAGTGTTTTCTTTTTGATTCATTGAGAGTGTGAGTGACTTAAAAAATGGGTGGAAATTAGTTTTTGTTCTTTACGAGCTTTTATGCTATTTCTTGTAACCCCTTTGTATCACTTTCATCTTAGTGGATTAGAGAGCTACTCTCTCCCCAGAGTATGTCATATTGGACCGAATTGAGTAAATAATATTTGTGTGTTTGTTCTCTTCCTTTATTTGCTTATCTTTGTTGTTTGGAATATGTCTGTGGTATTGCTCTACACTGTTTGAGGCTACTTTAATCATTGATTACTACTTTCTTTGCTCCACACATATTTGTTTCATTGGTGTGATTTCCTCCGAATTCACAACCGATTCGATTTCAATGAAGAACTTACAAAGAAAGTTCCTTGAAAGAAAGAATATCAAATGGTGATGATGCACTATTTGATAACGTGGACATACGTGATTCAATATTAAATTTTTCTTCATCTATATTCAATTATAATTTAATAAAATGTGATTAACAATAAATAAAGAATGGTTTGGAATTTTTTTGAGAGTTTCATCTTTGGTGACGTTTATCCTGGGAATGGAAACTTGTTTCCCACCATGGGAATGTTCCAATTCCCAGGACAGGTGGCGGTTTTACACTAAACTTGAATCTTCTATTTCAAACAGAAACGATTATGTCATTTGATTTTGATTTGAAAGCTGTGTACCCAAACCTGTAGAGAATACCTTTAGAATTTTCGAAGATTATGATTAACCTTTTGGTAAACTTCATTATAGAATTAGTTTATATGTAACTTTTCAATACAGAATGTGAGTTTGATTTTATGAAAGTTGTCTGAAATAAACTGTGAGATGGATTTTGTGTAAAATTAAGTCTTTAGAATTTTCAATACTTTTAATTTTCTCAATTTATTTATTTTTATTTTGATTATTGATTTTGTTATGTATTACAATCTGCAGGAATAGATGTAGATGAAATTATGGAGTTTTTTCCAAACCAAGTGGTTTAATATTGTGTACTAGTACAATAGTTACAAAGATTACATTACAGTCCCCATGTTTATATGATTTTCGAAGTTGTTATCAGTGCAGTTGTGCAGAATTACCAAATGAGTCTCCTCTTGGTTATATGGTGTTGCTCAATATGGATCTTTGTTTGTTAACTGGATGGCAAAGTTTAGGATTATTCCAAACAGGCACCATAAATATGTTATTTAAAATAGTTAATAATTTTTTCAAAAACAAATATAATAATCACGTTAATTCGAATATTATGTCATTTTAAAAAAAAGTTAATTAAAAATTAATTTTATATAAGACCGTTTAATTAATGGCACACATAATTAATGTCAACAAAATTAATTTTATGTAACATTATTTATCTTTTTAATCAAATTTTAAAAATTGATTAGCTCATTCTCCAATTGAGGTGTCGAGATAAGAATTCGTGCAAAATCAAGGCGTGCCCTATCCTCCGTGCATTCATCAACATGAAGAAACCTTTTAGCACCCGACACACATAGCTTGAAAAACTCAATATTCCATGCATGAACGGGAACTCCATAGACTCTCACCCACGCCCCACGCTCATACCTGACATCCGATGTCGTCCATTGATGAATATTTGCAAACAACATTCCAAAAAAATGTAGCGCATCATTAAAAACTTGCCATATGTCTCTGCCGTCATTGCAGTGAAGAAACACGTGATCCCCACCCATGGGTGTAACAACAACTTGTGAAAATCCACGTCCTCCACTCTATGTTGAAGGGACAACGCCGAATCCCCCTCAATCACCGACGCCACCATGCCTGAGCTCGCCCAACTACGGTATTCCTGCTTTGAATTAAATTTTGGAATAAATTGAATGTTCTGACTAACAGTAAGTTTCTGCTTGCTATTTCCAACTGTTGGCTCCTCCTCCTTCCTTCCACGAATAGTACGAACCTGCCCCTTTCTCTGCTCAACAACCTTCGCTCCTTCCTTCTTCACGCCATCCCTCTCCTCCCTCACAATTGTTCCCTTCTCACCCCCTCCTCCCTCCTCACCTTCTTTTTCTCTCCCTCACCCACCATGCTCGCCTCCACACTCCCTATCGTAACCTCCTTCTCTCCCTCACCTTTCTCCCCCAACTTTTGATCACCCCCGCTCACATGTTTTACTCCCTTAACGCCACTCCTCACCATTGGCTGCCTAACAACCACCTCCTTACTCGCAACCTCGTTCGAAACCCTAACCTCCAAGTCATTGTGTCCAAATATGTCGAAATGTGCTTCACCCGCCCATATACGACATTCCCCCATCCAAATGTTATTCAATGCCTGAGAGAGTTTCTCTTTGTTCCTTACATTGACGTAACCTAACAAAGCCAAACTCCTGCCCTCTTGCATTCCTATATGGTGCAACGTATACATCCGTCAATATGCCGCATACCTCAAAAGCTTGTCGCAAGCGAAACAATGGCAGCCTATCAGGGAAGTTTGTAACATAAAATGAAGCCTTAATTCCTTGTTCCCCTTCCTGGAGGAGCGTTTCTGAACCATGCCACTCAGCAGTACAAACACGGTTGCCATAATAAATAGAAACCTTATTGTCGTTAATAACCCCTGCTACTTGCCTGTGACGTATTGAATTATTGGAAACCCTATTCAAATCAATGTTCCTGTCCTGATCAAAACCCCTAGCCATTTCTCCTTTCCGAGCCGATTCCCCTGACCTGTCCTATCCTCTAGATTCCGGTTTCGTCACTTTCCTCTTCCTCGACCGCACTATAGACCAATGTCCCATATCCTCCCCAATTTTTGCCACCCTGGCTGGACCCCGACCCCCCCCCCCCCCCCCCCCTCCCCT